>Ga0123354_10010567_pt1 | contig 14236 bp, 10 predicted proteins | sample TergutLab28metaG_2_FD_97872 | JGI IMG/M metagenome (GOLD analysis project Ga0123354, IMG submission 97872) | Labiotermes labralis P4 segment gut microbial communities from Petit-Saut dam, French Guiana - Lab288 P4 | ecosystem: Host-associated > Arthropoda: Insects > Digestive system > Gut ... | reverse complement strand
CGGTCTTGAAAACCGTTAGGGGGCAACCCCACATGGGTTCGAATCCCATTCCCTCCGCCAAACGCCCGTTTCTTTGGAAAACCTGAGATAAACCTAAGCTTTTTCCAGTTTTTTTGCATCATTTTTATCACTGCCATTACAGAAAAATGACATTTTCATTGCCTGTAAGACGTTGAAAACACTGGCAAATCTTCTGAAACTAACACTAAAATAATTCTATCCCCAAAAAGGCCCAAACCATGTAATTTTAGTAAAAATTTGCTTGACCTTCGAGCTACTGCATACTTGAAAATCTGATTGTGGAAACTCAGGAGCACGTCGTAAAAGACGGGGAAGGTTATAAGGCGTGGATTTGCAACGGCCTAAGAAAGGAGAATTACCGTAATGGAAACAGGTCAGAAAAAGAAAAAGAGGATAGCAATAGCTGTAGCTATCCTCGCGTTGATTGCCACAGCTCTGGGAGGCACTTATGCCTGGACTGATTATTCGCAGCATAAGAGCAACGAATTGAACGGCGAGTCAATCAAGTACGAAGCCAGACTGGTAGAAGACTTTGCGGAAGTAAAGGACTGGAAGGTCGAAGACGGGGCGATCACGAAAAAGATCAGCGTGGCAAATTTGGGCCAGGCGCCTGATTATGGAAGCGTGTATGTTCGTATCCAGCTCAAAGAGTTTATGGATATCAGCAAGCTTACATATCACGAGACCCCTGACCGGTACATGATCGACACCGCGGGAGAGTTCATTGTCTACGCGAATGAGGCCGACGCCATTGCGGCTACATCAGCGGGGGGCCAGTACCCCAACCACGAATATACATATTTGACCGACGCAGTGACCGGTACGACAGGTTACTTCATTAAAACCCAGGATCACGATCCGAACGGGCAAATGGGCAAGTATGTCGTTTATGATTATACGCAAGGCGATCCGCAGGCCGTTATCAGCAGCGGCCCTCAGCAGAGAGCCACGAGCACGAACCATGAATCATACCCGAGCGATGAATGCAATTACGCGATCCACACCTGGAAAGCGGGTACTGACCTTGAGACGCGCCAATACGTGGAATGGCTGCTGAACACAGGGGCCATCATGACGCTCTCCGAGTGGCTCGATCCCAACGGGAACGACGGCGCGCTCGTAGACAAGTGGATCATTGACGACATCGATCCCAACAATCAAGGCTGGGTCTATTGGGGACATCCGCTTGATCCGGGCAGCAGTACCGAACTGTTCATGGAAAGCGTCCGGCTCATCGAGCAGCCGGAAGGCAGCTTCTATTATGTCATTCATACAGATATGGAAGCGGTCTCCATCGATGAACTGATATCGGGCAATGTCGATTGGGGCGACGCGGGACAGAACTTTATCAAAAAGGAGCCGGCGCTGAGATTCGACGGCGCTCCGGCGACGACCGTAAGAGTGGGCGAAACTGTCGATTCACCGAATGTCATCGCGACACCGGACGCCGTTGATCCGGCAGATCTTGTGTGGTCGTCCAGCAATACAGGTTTTGCAACAGTTGATCAGAACGGTAAGGTGACGGGTATAGCCGTAGGCGGCCCGATCACGATCACCGTCCAGGCGCCGAACGGCACAAGGGCGTTCTACACGCTCACGGTGCTGCCCGCCTCCACGGTCACCAAACCGGCGACCGGCGTGACGATCAATGACAGCGACCTTACGATGAACATAGGCGACGAACATCAGGTAGACTTTACCGTTCAACCTTCGGACACCACGGACACTCCTGTATGGACAAGCAGTGACAACAGCGTAGCCACTGTCGACCAGAACGGCAAGATCACCGCAGTGGGCGAGGGCGACGCCGTGATCACGGTCACGATCAACGGCCATTCAGATACTATCAATGTCACAGTAAACGGCAACAGCAATGAACTGCCCCTCAAGCCGGACGGAGGCGATGGTTATACGCCGATACGCGATACGGTGAACCCGATGAACGGGGACGGTTTGTATGTCAAAGTGTTCTATCCCGACCGTACCGATTTGACGAACAACGCCTTTTATCACAACGGGGCGATCCATCTGGAAGACATCATCGCTGACGGCAATTATACCGGCGTAACGGTCACGCCCACGGACGCAAAATATGCATCCTATGTAACCGTCGGAGTCGACCAGCACTCCAAGCCGTCTATCCTGTTCAGCTATATACCCACCGAGCAGGAATACCGCGCACTGGTGACGGCTCTCAGCAGCCCCGATGATGATTTCTACATTCCGATTCAGGTACAGCTTACACGCGACGACGGTAAATCTGCGACTGTCACCATCAATATGTACTACTGGGACAGCTTGATAACTGTTTGACGCGGCGCGGATGAAGTATTCATGAAAGGAGATTCAATATGAATAATATTCATATAATACGAAACAAGAGATGGACCGCAAAGATTGTGGCTTTACTGCTCACGGCGGCTTTGGTGGCGACTGTAATCGCCGTCAACCTCGGCGCATCCCTTGCCGCGCCGTCCGACCTGACTGTCACGCTGAATAGCGAGTCCGGTATATCAGCCGCCAACGAAATAGAGGTGGGGTCTTCCAAGACTCTGGGTGTGTCCTACCTGTTCGAGGCCTACAGCACAGATACGTCCAAAGCCGCGGTGGCTTACACCCCGGGCACCGGCCTTGACAATATCAGGACGACCGGCGTCAGCGCCGGCGTGGCGTCCGTCACGTACGGTACCCAGAGAGGCGTTATAAGCGTTGTGCGGTACCAGATCATTGATTCGAACAATATAAGCGCCTATACGCTCAAGGACGGCGGCGAGGTATATTTCACAGGCCCGAATATAACAAAGACAAACCTTGTGACCGCGACGGGATTCCTGAACAGGATCACATGGAGTTCCATGAACACCTCTGTGGCCACGGTTGACGCAAGCGGAAGCATCACCTCAAAGGGTATCGGCGCGACCGTTGTCATCGGCAGCTTCATTGACAAGTGGGGCGTGCCCAGGGATATGCACCTCCTGGTAGGCGTCGGCGTCAGGCTTTCAGACAGCGACCGTTCCCGCCTGCTCGAGCTCATACAAAAGGGTGAAGCGATCCTGGCCGACAATCCGGATCAATATACATCGGACAGCCTGCACGATCTTGAGGACGCGATAGCGGCCGGCAAAGCCGTGATCAACAGCACAGACCCGAGCGATCAGGCAATCAATGACGCAATCGATGGCCTCCAAAACGCGATAAACGGCATGGAGAAAAAGCAGACAACGCCTCCGGGCGTGCTCGGCCCCGACAATGACGGCAACTATTATAAACCGGTCGGGGATCCGGAAAACGTATATGAGGTAGTCGATGAGAACGGAGGCAGCCTGCAGCCGCCGGAATATGTTTACAATCCTGACGGAGATCCTGTGAACAAGACCGATAAAAACAGGCCCGCCTATCATAAGGATGGCTCCTACTATGTTGAAGACCCGACCGGCAGCAATATATACAAGAAGGTCAACGGCGATGGCACGCTAAAGGACGATCCCGCTGTATGGGGCGGCCCGGACGGCCAGTTCGGCGGCGGTGACGACCAGGCTGTCAACAAATTCGGCAACGATTACTGGATAGGCCTCGGCCAGAATATCTGGCAGAAGGTCAACCAGGGCAGACCGACGGAACTGGATCCGACCCTGTACGGCGGCGGCCCGGACGAAAACCCGGCTACCGATCCTGTGACCCCGATCTACAAGCACGACGACAAATACTATGTCGGCCCGCTGCCTCCCGGCGCGAGCAACGGCTATTACTACGGCGACAAGCTGACGGGCGGCGACGGCAAGGTCAACAGCACGGCGACCAATATGCATCCGTCGGACGAGAAGTTCTACCTCGTAAACGGCAATATGGTGCCGGAATCGGATCTGACGGGTATACCGGGCCTTGAGGGAACGCCTGACGGCGGAACCATCGTCATCGACGGCGTAGAGTGGACCAAGGTCAAAACGGACAGCACGGGCAAATACGCGATGCTGCTGCTGAATGACTTGATAGGGCCGTTTCAATACCATAATGTTATCGGCTTCAATAGCGAATACACCGCTGCCTACATCCGCTACAATGTGGACGGCTGGTATTACGGTCTCAACTCGCCGTTGCTGAAGCAGTTCCAGCATTCGGCCATGATCGGCACGGACGACTATATGAGCTGGCCTTACGCGGGCAGCGGATCTGGTACAGGGATATATGCCTTCATACCCAAGAAGTCGGATCTCGCAGGACTTACCCCGGCCAAGCGTGATCTTGGTCAACCGTATTGGACCGCGACCAGGACCATGCCGGACGGGCAGACCGTTGGCTATCAGACGACTGTCATCGCCGGCGGCGAGTGGGGCGTAAAGGAAGTGACACAGTCGCTCAAAGTCCGGCCCGCGATATGGGTACAGGTGAAATAATGCCCGATACCGGATCAGGGACAATAAACTAACAGCAATATAGCGGTGTCATCTGTGGAAGGCAATCATGTGGACGCTATATCCCCGGGGGCTGAAAAGCCCCCGGGGGAACAAATAAAAAAGCAGGCAAACGTGTAGAGGACATGATGGAGGAGTTTGAAGCGTGATCTCATATACTACAAAGAAGTTTATAAGTATATGTTTGCTTGCTGTTTGCATGTTCTCAGCAATCATGACAGGCACGATGGCATGGCATAGTTTCAACCAGCATGAGAGCAATGAATTCAGCGGTATAGGGTTTTCAGACAAGGGCGGGGCTGTTTTGATGAAGCTTGACAAGGAAACCGACGCGCCGCTTGCGGGGGTAGCTTTTGAGCTATACAGGGACGGCGAATCAGGCGCCGTAAGCCGGATGGGGGATACATATACTACCGACGAAAACGGTATGGTCAGAGCGGACGGGTTGGATGCGGGCGATTACCATTGGCTTGAAATCGGACCCATATACGGATGGACCTTTGACCGTGACAACAGCGACAAAGAAATAAAGGAATACCCCTTCACAGTGGAAGCAAACGATAACAGTATTGTGTCAACGGTTATCGTAAAAGCATACAATCAGCGGATGCACGCTGATTTGACTATCACCAAACACGTTGAAAACCTGAACGCGTCCGCCCCCGTCGAAGAGCAGCCTCCCGCAGTGGAGCCCGGTCCCGATCCGGGCGGCAGTACCGATCCGGGCGACAATACCGATCCGGGTGGCAGTACAGATCCGGGCGGCAGTACAGATCCGGGCGGCAATACAGATCCGGGCGGCAGTACAGATCCAGGCGACAGTACAGATCCGGGCGACAGTACAGATCCGGGCGACAGTACAGATCCGACGAATCCTGATCCGGGCAACGGTCAGGAACCTGCTCCGGGCGGCGGAACGGGAGAAGGGGACGCCATAGTTGAACCCGCCTCCGGAAATTCAGCGGATACCGAAACGCAAAGCGGAAATCCGGATATTTCTATTCCGCAGGATCAGAACGGGACAGACTCCGAAACCTCCGGCGGCAATATATCGAGTACGGGCTCAACAAACAATACCAACACCTCTGTCTCGGCCGCTGCTCAAACCGACGTGAGTTTTGAGTTCACCGTCACGTTTGAAGGCGTCGGCGACGGCCCTGTCACATTGTTGATCGACGGCGCGGCTGTAGACGGCGCGGAGATCGTCAAGGGAAAATTGACGTTCGAGCTTTCTGACGGCCAAACGGCGACGATAAAGGATCTGCCCGTAGGCGCGCATTACAGTGTGGAGGAAAAGCCTGTGGACGGCTATCTGGGGGCTTCAGACAACAGCCAGGGAGTCATCCCGCCTGAGGGCGTGACAGTTGCGTATGTGAACTATTACAGCGGCGACAATCCCGGAAAGCTTATAGTCAAAAAAGTCGTTACCGGCACAGACGCCGATATGAATAAGGGATTCAATTTCACTGTAGTTATTAACGGCGACGAAACCATCATCAGGCTGAAAAACGGCGAAGAACACGAATTCACCCTGCCGCCTGGAGCTACATGGGCAGTATACGAGGACAATTACCGGGGCGACGGTTACGAGCCTTCCTACGGGATAAAACACAGCGTCGTTGACGGTACGGTCGTCATAGAGTATACGCAGACCAACAACTATACAGGGTCGCCCAAGATAGTGATCGGCGGAGAGAAGACGTGGGTGTTTGCGGGGACTGACGCACAGACGCCGGAGAGCATAATGGTACGTCTGAAGGACGGTGACAAGGTCGTTGCTACGGTCATTGTCGTACCCGATGAAAACGGGAAATGGCTGTATGAATTTCCGCCTGTGCCGAAGTATCGTGATGACGGCGTCACCTTGATTGATTATACCGTTGAAGAAGCGCCTGTCCCCGGATTTACGGCTACGGTGAACGGATATGATATCAAGAATACTCAGGTACCGCCGGAGGTCGTTGTTGTTCCACCGGTCAAGAAAGTCGTTTCGGGGGACCCAAAAGAGACAGTATCGTTCAGCTTCCGTTTGACAGCGCATGGGAACGCGCCTATGCCGGAGGGCTCGGTGAACGGAGTGAAGACTATCAGCGTCCGGGGGGCCGGAGAGGCGAACTTCGGGCAGATAAAATACAGCAATACGGGGCTGTACCGCTATACCATTACCGAGGTTTTGGCGACCAGGACCGGCTGGACCTTTGACCAAACCGTGTACAACCTGTCGGTTGTCGTGACGTCGCAGGACGGTAAACTGGTCGCTGAGAAGATCCTTACAAAAGCGGACGGTACGCCCGGAGGCGAAAAGGCCCAGTTTACGAACGTCTATAAGGGAAAGACAGAACCGCCGCCCCCGCAGCAGCCGCCTGAACAACCCAAACCGCCGGGCGACAGGCCGAAAACCGGGGATACCACCAATATTTGGCCGTGGGCGATTATGATGATTATCAGCGCAGTTGCGCTTCGCAGGCTGCTCCTTAGTCAACAGCCTAAGGGCGCCCAAAAAAAATACTGAAGACAGGAGAGACATTAGCTATGATAAATATGTCGCAGTCAATGGGAATAAGAATCAACGATTTGGATGAATTGCTCAACCAGTTTTCAATCACTTTACGAAACCACAGCAGAAGGGTCGCGGTGTGTTCCGCCATCATAGCGGAATATGCCGGCAGTTTCATGAACATATACGATTTACCCTCAGGTACGTCATTGCCTGTGATAGCGCATTTGGGAGGAACCTGCCATGACATCGGAAAGCTTATGCTGCCCGCCCTGGATGCGAACAACGACGACTATTTTAAACACCCCGCGATGGGGGCTGACCTGCTGGAAAAGCATAAAGCCGAGTTGTTCGGAAACGAACCGTATTCACAGATGGTTCTGGATATTGTGCGGTATCATCATGAGCAAACCGATGGCGGCGGATTCCCGGAAGGCCTGGAGGCCAGGGATATTCCGCTGCTTGCGGGTATATGCGCCGCTGCAAACGAACTGGACCATCTGATGTATTCGGAAAGCGGCCTCGCGAATAATGGCGCCGGGGTCTACGAAAAGCTCAAGGGCCAGGCGGGTAAGCGCTTTTGCGAATGCGTTTGGGTATGTATCGATCGCGCCTGGCTGCGTTTGATAGAAAGATATATGACATGGAACAGTTTTGCGAACTTCTATGACGCTGAATAGGCTCTGACGAACAGAACATAAGAAGGTTTAAGCTTTTCTCCGGTTTTTACGCGGATAGATAAAACCGGGCTGACAACAGAACTCATTGGAAATTCAACAACATTTACCATCGATGGCAGGGCCTCGGCAGCTTTCAGATGATTTATGAAACATTAAAAAATATGCTTGACATTCGAGCCACTGCATCCTTGATACTACAGTTAGTGGCATGACAGGAATGTAAAGGCAACAGACAGTGGACGGTATTGATTTGATGATCAAGGGGGACATGGCGATGATGGAGACAGCCGTAAAAAACAAAATGAAGGAGTACGCCGGAATCATAACCGATGTCATGCGGGGAAGCATATTTGACTTGAGCGTAGTGCTGTGTGAGAAGGACAAACATACTTTTGAGCATTGTCAGCGTGTGCTGGATTATAGCTTTATGATAGGGTTCGAGGCGGGGCTTGGAAAGAAGGATATGGGAATTTTAGGAATGGCCGCATATTTCCATGACGTCGGTAAGATCGGTATACCGAACAAGATATTAAAAAAACGGGGTACATTGACAGATGAAGAATTGACCATGATACGGATACATCCCCGTTTGAGCGCCGGCTTATTCAGAGCTGCGGGCGGAAGCAGAGAGGCTGTCAAAACCCTGGCCTGCCATCATGAACGATATGACGGACAGGGGTATCCTTACAGCCTTCAGGGAGAGAACATACCCTTGCTTTCGAGGATCATTGCCGTTGCGGACGCGTATGACGCCATGACGACGACCCGAAGCTATTCCACGGCTCTGAAAAAGGAAGAGGCTATCCGTAGAATGGTCGACGGCAAAGGGACTCAATTTGACCCGTCAATCGTCGATATATTTCTTGGCAAGATAGAAACGCCGCAAGTGTATCTGCTTGGGGTAGTTTAAATAAAGTAGGAGGTGAATACGATGATGAATACGAATAAGGTTCCGTTTGCTACTCAGAAAGTAGGCTATGACCAGGAGCAGGTAGACAGGTATATCAATAAGCTTACCGAAGAATATACAAGCCTGCAAAAGAAATACACCGAATTGTACGGGAAATATGACGTCATGACAAAGCAGTCCGACGTCGGCATGGCGGCTGTGTCAAAAGCGATAGTAGACGCGGAGGTCAGGGCTATTCAGATCATTGCGGAAGCAAACAATGAAGCTGCGCAAATCAAAGGAGGCGCGAATGTCGAACTTGTGCGTATCCAGCAGGAAAAAGACCGCGTGATCAACGAAATTTTCGAGATGATCAATGGCCTGAAAAAGCTGGTTCCTTGCAGCATCGGAGATATTTAAAGGAACTTTGGAGCAGGCCCGGAAGGGGAAACGATATGATAAAAACATTGGAAGAAATCAATAATGAATTCCTTGAAGAACTCATTGCCATGGAATCGGAGGAAGAGCCGGTTGTATCGTTTACGGAAATTGACAGCTTTGCGGCCGGACTCGGGTTTGATCAGGAAGCTTTGAAAAAGAATGAGCTGGACTTGGATCCCGCGCATATATGCAGTCTGGACGAGATTCAAAAGGTAATATATCCACCCTCGCCGGTCGATCCGTTTGCTGAATTACAGTCTGACAATTTCGGCGGTTTTTCTGTCGAGCCGGGAAACGAAATGCCGACCGGGCCGAGAAACGATTTTCTGCCCGAGCCGCGAAACGATTTTCCACCCGTGCCGAGAAACGATTTTCCGCCCGGGCCGCGAAACGATTTTCCACCCGGGCCGAGAAACGATTTTCCGCACGAGCTGCAAGGCGATTTTCTGCCCGAGCTGCAAAGCGATTTTCTGCCCGAGCTGCAAAACGGTTTTCTGCCCGAGCTGCATAGCGTTTTTCTGCTCGAGCCGCAAAACGAAACACCGCCCGAACCGTTAAGCGAAACGCAGCCTGAAACGCAAAGCAATTTGCCGCCCGAGCCTCAAGACGATTTTCCGCCCGAGCCGCAAGACGATCCGCTGGAAGAGCAGCAAAACGAACTGCCGCCCGACCAGTTATATGATTGGTTGACTCGCCAGCAAAACGAATTTCCGGTGGATTTGAATAATGCAATACCGGTCGATCAGCCGAGTGTTTTACCGGTCGACCCGCCAATAGAATTAACTGCCGAACATCCGGATGCAACAGAAAAACGGAGTGATAAAAAAGCTTTGTTAAAACGTATGCCGGACATTTTATTTTATGTCGTGATCGCGTTTATCCTTGCCGTGACGCTTATATTCGGGGGGAAGACGCATGACGGGGTGGATCTGTTCGGTTATTCCGGATTCACGGTCCTCAGCGGCAGCATGCAGCGCGAGATACCGGAGGGTTCTCTGGTCATAACGAAGAGTGTCGATCCGGCAACGATACAGGTCGGCAATGATATCACGTTTATCAGGCAGGACAATACAATCGTCACGCATCGCGTCATCAGCATCGTACAAGACACTACCGGAAACAAGAGCCTCGGGTTCCAGACCCAGGGGCTTGAAAACCCTGAACCTGATCAGGAAATCGTTCACGCCGGTAATGTTATAGGGGTAGTGAAGGCCACGATACCGCAGCTTGGCTATATAATGAGCTATATATTGACTCATATCGGACTCGTATTCGTGATACTCGGAGGCGGGCTCGTAGCGACGATAGCGCTCAGCAAGTCCATGTCCAAGCAGGAAGAAAGCGGTTTGGCCGGTCAAACGGTATGAACGGCGTTTTAAAAAACTTTTTGATTGCTGTTATGATCGGCGTAATCGCTTTCTGCGGCTATAAAGCCGTGCAGATCCAGTACGGGTACAATGCCGAGGATGTCGTTCATGCGGGGACGATGGTTTACAAGCCTCCCGTATCTTCATCTGACTCCGCGGGCGATCAAACGGGCGCCGCCACAGCCGATTTCGAGAATCAAAGCATTGTGGATCTGAAGACGAAGTACCCGGACGCCATCGGATGGATCACGATACCATACACAGCGATCGACTATCCATTCGTACAAGCCGAAGATAACGGGGCATATTTGGATGAGGATCTGGACGGGAACTATGCTTTGGCCGGGTCGATCTTTTTGGATTACAGGAACAGCAAGGATTTTTCCGACTTCAATTCGATCCTTTACGGGCATCATATGCAAAACGAGACCATGTTCGGGGCGCTGAAGGAATTTAACGACAAGGATTTTTTCAACACGAATAAATACGGTACGATATTTTTGTCTGACAAAACCTACGAGATTCAGTTCTTCGCCTACCTGGTAGTCCATGTGGAGGACGACGTCGTTTTCAGTATCCCGAACGATGAACAATCGGCGCTTGCGTTTCAAAATTATATTAAAGATAACTCCAGACATTATCGCGAGATCAGCCTGGATCCGAAGGACAGGATCGTCACATTGTCCACCTGCGCGTATGAATTTGCCAACGCCAGAATGCTTCTTTTAGGAAAAATTACTCAGATTGAATGAAATCTGCAATTGAATGATTGATTTTTTTCGGTTTTCCCTGTAATATTCATAAACGGCGGTACGGAGAAGTACTCAAGAGGCCGAAGAGGATGGTTTGCTAAACCATTAGGTCGCGCGAAGCGGCGCCCGGGTTCGAATCCCGGCTTCTCCGCCAAGATATTTTTATAGGGGTATAGCTCAGCTGGCAGAGCGTCGGTCTCCAAAACCGAGCGTCGAGGGTTCAAATCCTTCTACCCCTGCCAACGACCGGGTCGCGGGCGCGAGGCGCTCGCTCGCGGTAATAATGGGTGGATACCGTCCACCCATAGGTACAGCGGGGCGTAGCGCAGCTTGGTAGCGCACCTGCTTTGGGAGCAGGGGGTCGCATGTTCAAATCATGTCGCCCCGACCAATGAGAGTTGGGCCTTTAGCTCAGTCGGTTAGAGCATCCGGCTCATAACCGGACGGTCCCGGGTTCAAGTCCCTGAAGGCCCACCACATTGTTTGAAAACCGCAGCGCGTTCTGCGGTTTTCGGCGTTTTTACGGATTGATTTTGAAAGCCGCATATATTGCCCGAAATTCCGCACATATTTCATTGACATTGGTGAGGCGCGTCATTAGTATGGATACGAAAACATATATCACATTGTTATTATCTATATAGGAGGAGGATACGCACATGATCTGTTTGGGGCAACACGCGGACAACAGCCGCGGAGTGGGCAAGCCGTTTGAGGACGCGCTTGGCCAATGTGAAAAGTTCGGGCTTGAACATATCGAAGTAGGTACTTATTACGGTATGTATTTTGTAGCGGCATTGGGGTTTGAGCCGTCGCTGAACCTCTGGGACGACCCGCTTGAGTATAAGAAAAAGGCGGACAAGATCGGCGTTCGTTTTTCGCAAGTCGATTCCGCGTCACCGATGTTTGAAATGAACGGTTCGATGCATGGATTGATTTATACCACGCAGGCGATCCGTTACGCCAGCGATCTCAACGCGAAATTTGTCGACACGACCGATCGCGGCGCTCCCGCCGATTTTTATACGAGGGACTACGCCTGGGATTACGGTATCCGCAACTATACCGAGCTTCTTAAATGGGCTGAGAATTACAAGGTCGGAATCAATATCGAAACGCACGGCGTGTATACGCAGGATCCGGAATTCATGATCAAGTTTATGAAATATTTTGAATCCGAATGGCTCAGCATCAATTTTGACACCGGCAATACGTTCATAGCCGGCAACGATCCCTTGGCGTATTTGAAGGAGATCGTGAAGTATGTCAAGAGCCTGCACATCAAGGACGTCGACCCCGTATTGGCGGATGCGAGCAGGGGCGAAGAGACGGGTATCGGCATGTCGTATATCCCTATCGGAAGCGGCGCGAACGGGGAGAATATCGAAAAAGTCCTGAAGTACCTGAAGGAAATCGGATGGAGCGGCGATATATCCATGGAATGCGCGGGTACGGATGAGAATATCGGAGCGAGCGCTAAGTGGATCAGATCGGTTCTTGACGCGTGATCGGATAGAGCCGGGGGAATACCGGGGCAATAAAAGAAGTATTATTAGCAGGGCGCCGTCTTTTACAGTGGCGCCTTGCTTTTTAATGTATAATGGGCGGATGGACGATAAAGCGATTTTGGACAAAATCAAGCTCTTTGTACTCGATCTGGACGGTACATTCTATCTCGGCGACAGTATATTGCCGGGCGCGATGCGCTTTATTGAGCGTGTGCGTGAAACCGGACGCAGGTTCTTATTCTTCACGAATAATTCGTCCGGTACGGCGGCCCGGTATATCGAGAAACTTGCGCGTATGGGGCTTGAGATCGGACGCGGGGATATCGTGACGTCCGGCGACGTGATGATCGACTATTTGATGAAGAATCACGCCGGGGCTTCGGTCTACCTGATGGGGACCCGGGCGCTGAGAGAGGATTTTACCGCGGCCGGTATAAGGCTCGTAGTCGAACATGGCGACGGGGACTCCGTGACGCCCGACGTCGTGGTCTGCGCGTTCGACAAGGAACTCACCTACGAAAAACTGGAAAGGGCCTGTACATATATCCGTAACGGCGCGGTTTTTCTCGCGACGCACGAGGATATAAACTGCCCGACCGAAAACGGATTCATCCCGGATTGCGGCTCTTTTTGCGCCGCCATATCCCTCTCCACGGGGAGGGCGCCGAAATACCTTGGAAAGCCGCATCCCGAGACTGTCGAAAAGGTATTGGCCGTGACCGGCGTTAAACGGGAAGAAATAGCCTTCGTAGGGGATCGCTTATACACGGACGTCGCTACGGGCGTGCTGAACGGCGCGACAGGTCTGCTGGTCCTTTCCGGCGAGATGAAAGCCGAAGATTTAAAGACGGCGTCGATAAAGCCCGACGCCTGTTTCGGTCATCTCGGGGACATAGCGGATCTCTTATAATCCGATCCATGGACATGCTGCAGGATCATTCCGGAGAAAAATTATCAAAAACATTGGTGCGCGTGGCGCTGCCGATCGCCTTGCAGAGCCTGATAGCGGCGTCGCTGAATTTTGTCGATACGTTGATGGTCGGAAGGCTCGGCGAGACGGAGATCGCCGCCGTAGGCTTTTCCACACAATTCACGTTCATTTTCTGGCTGGCCCTGTTCGGGTTCACAGGCGGGACGATCACATATATGGCGCAGTTTTTCGGGAAGGGGGATCTCGAAAGCATTCGGCGTGTAACCGGGATTGCCGTGACAGTTGCGTTTACGATCGGGGTCATCTTTTTCTGCGTCAGTTTTTTCACGCCTGCCACGGTGCTGCATATATACACGAATATCCCTGAGATAGTAAATATGGGGATACCGTTTGTAAGGCTGATCGCGTTTGTTTTCCTGACGTGGAGCATCGTTGTGCCCCTCACGGCTTCGTTGAAGGCTACGCAGCAGACACAAATACCGTTGAAAATCAGCATAGTGGTGTTCTCTCTCAATACGATCCTGTGCATCCTGCTTGTGAACGGGTATCTGGGCGCGCCGCGCATGGGTATCATGGGGGCGGCTACAGCGACGGTCATTTCACGCTCGGTCGAGCTCATCATCTATCTCGTCGTGATTTTCGGGCGAAAGAATATTGTGGCGGGACCGATAAGGCAATTCTATGCCTGGACGCGTGAACTCTTCGTCCGCGTGATCACAAATTCGATCCCTACTATGG
>Ga0123354_10010564_pt1 | contig 14238 bp, 8 predicted proteins | sample TergutLab28metaG_2_FD_97872 | JGI IMG/M metagenome (GOLD analysis project Ga0123354, IMG submission 97872) | Labiotermes labralis P4 segment gut microbial communities from Petit-Saut dam, French Guiana - Lab288 P4 | ecosystem: Host-associated > Arthropoda: Insects > Digestive system > Gut ... | reverse complement strand
TTTCTTTTTTATTTACAATTTACACGGAAAAAAAAATTTTACTGTTTCATGCGGGGTTTAAGGATTTTTTTCTCCCCCGGGGAAGAAGGGCAGGGGGGGGGGGGGGGGAGAGCTAATGCGGCGGTGGACATTGACCTCTGTCATAATGATGGCAGTATCGTTGACAATAATTGTTTTCGCTTAGTGTCTGAGAAGCGTCTCCGTTTTGCACTAATTTTTTTTTGCTTCTTGTTTAATTTAATTAAGTAGTACTTTCTTGATGCGGTACCGGTGACCTTGGGGGCAACATCATGCAACGTAAGATGGGACAGCTTAGGCTGTAATAGGTCTTCTACGGACTGGATGACTGAAGAAGTTTGATTCCGGGCAAGGAAACATTTGCTTATTTTTACCATTTCCAGGTCGGTTGTGGACCTGCCTTCAGTAGATAGAGGGACATTCCCTGTGCAAAAGCTGTGATAGCACGATCAGTTTAGTGACTGCCTACAATCTGAAAGACGAGCCAGTTTCTCTTAGATTCTCTGACAGGCGACAAATTTTCTCTTCTCTCTCCCAGTGATCTAGACCAGCTCTGAAACCAACGTGCTCTTTGGGCTGGTGGGTACCGAGATGTAAGGCAGCGTGAAGTTGACAATTCACGTCCATCTAGTGCCAAGATTAGAAATGCATGGAGATATATCTTCACTCTTCCATACTCCTTCGTGTCGTTGTGTTTGATTAACACAATAAAACTTATCACCATATGTTTTTGAGGCTCGAAATGCATGAAACTTTCTTTTCACTCCCCCTGCACGTTTTTATGCATGATTCAAACTTATGTGTAACAAACGAATACGTGCACTGTTTGGCTCTTTGTAAAGTGTGTGATGCTTTCGGCCAATTACTTACTTTGCGATTTGCGGTTCGGCTGTAGTCGGCAAATACTGAATGAGGCAAAAGAAATGAGGAAATTGTACGAAATAGAGTCGCTTGTTGTGGTAATTTGGAGTTCCGTTGCTATTGAACTGTAACAGAGACATCTTGCTTTTCGCATTTGTGGACAACAAATGGAACACTATCATTAAAGTATACAATACTACAGAACAAGACATGCAATATGCGTATAACCTAACATTGATGCTCTCTCGTGCAACCATTGTCGAAGTGAAAAAAATTAATAAACAAAACGTATTTTGAATGGGTGTTTGTAGCCTTAGGTATTCAGCATGCAATGCCCGCATGCGCCATATTTTCATCTACGGTCTGTCTGGCTCTGCAATGTTTTTCCACATTATCTCATAAACGACACGATTTTCACGTCAAAAACTTGATCATAAGAGATGTGTTTTTATTTTCTCTACAAATTTTATCTGAAACAGTTCTCATTCTGAGAAGAATTGAACGAGATATGATAAAAAATGCGGATTGGTCTTCATATAAAGTGCCCTTTATTCTTGTCCGATTTTAATGAGACTTGAATTTTCTCGACAGATTTTCGAAAAATCCCCAAACACCAAATTTCATGAAAATCCGTCCAGTGGAAGCCGAGTTCCATTCTGACGGACGGACGGACGGACGGACAGACATGACGAAGCTAATAGTCGCTTTTCGCAATTTTGCGCACGCGCCTAAAATTAGCCTCTGCGCTTTGCCCTCCCTCTAGAAGACATCAGGGAGAATGAAAGTGCAGCTTCATATGTCACTAACCTCGGTACTGGATGGACGTTAGTGGTCAGCTTTACGCCCTGACTGCTATAATTCCTTGGAAAGGGCCCTTAATACCCCCTGGATGAACTGGGCGCTCCACGTGTCCTGTCTGTACACAATGGCGAAGACAAAAACCCTTGCACCTTGGAATAATATTCAAGTGTTGTGTTCCACAATATCAGACTTATCAGCTGAGTGTTACTTACATACGAGTATCTTTGGACGTGACGGGTAACACCGGGTTTTGCCGGTACACATCCCTTACTTCTACCACTAATGACTGAAAAAACATTCATACTATTTGTTATGTTCTAACAGGTTCTTCTGCACAATACAATATGTCTATATACAATTCCCTATTTCTCATTTCCTCTAAACCTTGTTCTACTTTTTTCCCACTTTTTCTCTTACACTTTAATTTATATAACAATTTACCTATATTTTCATTCTGTGATATTGTTACAGTGATTATTTAATTGCTTGCCATTTCTTCATTTATGTGTAGCCATTTATCACTAAAAATATTTCTCCCTCCCTTTCTCAGAAACCAGAAGATCACAATCCATCACTCGCCTCCATGAAAAACTAATTTTCCTTGTGTTATGTTAATAGTTAGAGGCAAGCTTCATAATTCTAAAATTTCAGAATTCCCGTCTGTTGTTACGGTTCCCACAGATATAACTTCCATTTATGTACTATGTATTATGTATCATAGCCCGCGAGGGACATCTGGATGTGCTTTCAATAAATATTCGGCTTAAGAAACATTTCGGCAAGGATTTAAACTCAATTGTTAATTGGAATATAGACTTATAGTACTGTCGTTATTGCTGCCATCTACTGGTCCTGTTCTGAACTACATCTAACGATTGATACTTCCGCTTAACTAACTATGTTTAAGTTTTTAACATTTATTTGTATTCATACGAGAGGAGGTTGTATGCTCAATACAGTGTCATTCACCGCTAAGTGGGGACAGTCTTCTTTATTTTAAGCACCCCGTTGTGTTGGAGAATAAATAAAAACAAATTAACAACCTTCAAAAACACAACTTCATGAAAATAATAAGTTAACCAGCTATATGTTTCGACCTTTTAGGGGTCATCTTAAGGCTTATATCTGAAACATATTAGAAAGTATACACATCCCTTCTGCATATTATCTGTATACTTCCTAATATATTTCAAATATCAATATAAAGATGACCCCATAGAGGGTCGAAACATGTAGCTGGTTAACTTATTATTTTCATGAAGATGTGTTTCTGACGGTTGTTAATCTGTTTTTATTGGGATGGTCTTTAATTTTCTTTTACATACTTCCAGCTAAAACCAACTTAAAATTGTAATAGCCGACTTAAGGTATTACCTTTCCTACAGAAATCGCCAGATAAGAATCATTTGTCCACTTGAAACTAACGCTCATTTTCGTATTTGAAATTAGAAAGGAAATAAATGAAACATTTTCTGTACGCACACAATTTACCAATTCAGAACGTCTGAGAGAGCTCAGTTTTACATTAAAACTAATTGATCAATTAGCATATGTATGTACTACATCTGTCCCGTTTTGGTCTCTGTGTGCGCTTTATCTTTGTAGCAATGGCAGAGTAAGTAATCTGGATGCAGAACAGAGATTAGAAATTAAAATCTAATTAGCACAAGGATTTATTTATAAAGTGTGGTTGTCTGCTATTCAACTGCTGTACCAAGGTTGTAGACCCCCTAGATCCTGCTGTTAGTAGCTGGCATAGCGTGAAAATGGCGTGACGAAGATAGGGAAATTGTGAAGTGCGATGTTTGTGTGAAAAGGACAGTGAATGACACCAAACAGCCGTGTCAAGAAACAATGCTTCGAGCGCTGGGAACGCATGCCTATTCGAAACTAAACAAGAGAGGCAATGTAAGTATCAACGTAATACGGAGGCGCGTTCGTGCAACCATATTACAACGAAAAAGCAGTAGGTATTTCATATTCCGTGTGTATGACTTATTTGTCCAGCACTGCGCCTGTCTGCCTGTACCAATTTCTCCACATAATTTCATAAAAGGCACGACGTCCGGTTAAGAAGTTAACTTAAGATGTCTGTTTTGATTTTCTCCACAAATTTTTCTGAAACATATGGCATTCTAAGAATAATTCAGGGTGATATTATCATAAATGTACGTAGGTCTTCGTGTAAAGTACCAGTTATTCTTGTCAGATTTTAATGAAAATAGATTTTCGGAAAATATTTAAATATGATTTTCATGAAAATCTGTCCGTGGGAGCCAAGTTGTTAAATGAGGACGGACGGACATGATGGAGCAAATAATCGCTTCTTGCAGTTTCGCGGAAGCGCCTTAAAAACCAGCATTCTAAATGCCAAGTACTATAAAATTGCTTTGAAACTGGGCAGGAAATTTAATCCAATTAATAGCTCACAAAAAAATTGCTCTATTGTCTTTCATGCTTACTAGAACAAAGCTATCTCTTCATGTTCGGTTTGCCAATAAATTACTCGTCTTTCACGTGACATGAAGTGTCAACACCTTTCACACAATCCCTTCACAGGACCTTGTCCCGAGGCAGGCATATATCGTCGAAACTATTTGTAAGCTTCATTTTAATATTGTCCTCCCACGAACGTCTGTATCATCCAGTTCCTTTTCATTCAGGTTTTTCAGATAATGTTTTCACGCCATGCATATTAGGTTATATGTAATGTTACTGCTGTGTTTCTTTTAGTCTCTAGGGTTCAGATACGGGACGATCAGATAGACACGGCAAGTGAGACTCAAACACATGACATCCAGAATAAGAAAAAGAATTGATAGCTAATCGACTGTGAGATTTCTTAAATTTCACAACAGACTTTAGAGCCTTACGTTTAAATCTTTTATCTGAAAATCTTGGGACCATAATTGTTTCGGAACTGTTTCGAACTTTAGAAATGTAATACCGTGAATATACCGTATATTATGTAACATCCCCAACGGGGTCTTGGGCAGCCCCACCGTAATCAAACACATTAATATTTCCGCAGCGCAATCTGCGATTATTCTCACCAAGTGGTATAAATAAAGACTATAAATGCTTAATTTCTTCCCCAAAGTCACAAAATAACATAAAAGAAAGATATATTAGCGGAGAGCAGAGGCGTTTTTGTCCGGTAGGAGCGCCGAGACACACTTGACACCTCACAGCCTCACAGCTGCAGCAAGAAAGGCGTCGGTCAGAACTTTCGGATTTTAGAATTTTTCGGATTTCAGAATTTCCGTTAAGGGAGTGTGGATCTGTAATTAAAAAATCTTGTAATCTTGCAATATTTAGTAAGTGAGTTTTCGTCTGAAGGGTCCGTCAATAGCGTCGTCTAACAATGAACAGTGAAATGAGTAGTTCGTTTTTCACCCAACGACGCTGCATGAAATCCAGCAGTTACGAAATAACCGGTGAGGTCTGATGAGTAACGAGTCGACAGGAGTGTGGGGCGAAGATATCGCAGCCACTGTTACGGTACACACTCCAACATTTCCCTTCACGCAAGCCACAAAATATTTCAAGATGGTCGTATAAACGTCAGCGATTCGAACACAATCTTGGACTGAGTAAGACGGGAAAGCATTTTTTTTAAATGCTCACTGCATGTCCTTGACTTGAAAACTATACAAGCTCAGTAAAAAATAATAATGATCCTATAATGTATTTACATAAACTTCCCAGAACGTTTACAAGAACTTGTACAGTACCGTTCAAATTGGGCGTCTGTTGATATTTAAATCTCAAGGATCATGTAAATAGTGGAGCTGGTATTCTGCGATTAATTTTAGATGTTTCATTTCAACAGGACGAATAAGCAGTATCAAGTGAATTGCAAGAGAGAACAACGTTTGAATACCAAGTGTTCTTCATATGGCCAGCCGAAGCACAACCCTGCTGCTCGTTTTGTGACAATATTAACAAACACGTTTGTATTTTGTATTCCGAAGGAAAGTGTAGACCAAAGCAAGCGAATTGCAGGGTAAGTGCTCTATGAGCGAGTCTGTATTTGAAAATGGCGAGGTTAAGAGCTGAACTGAGTGGTGTTGAAATGAGGAAATGGGGCTGAGGATTGGCGAGAATTCCGTTTACCGCTGGTGTAAGATGAAGGCAAGAACTCTTAACCACTGCTTCCTTCTACGACTTTTTTTTTTCTTAGATTTGATTTTCCCCATATCGAGAGTATTCACACTTGGAAATCGAATTCTCCTACCCCCCCAGACTTTACGACTGTGCAGTAGGGGGTGGAGGTCAGGCGGTCAGGAAGCCAAGTTGGTGGTGATCGCGAAAGGAAAGAGACATCTTGGCTGCGAATTGAAATAATTGCGTGTCACATTTGAAATGCGGTAAACTGATAAAACGTGATGCAGCTCCAACTCGTGCCATCCCAGTTTAAGTGATATGACTGTAACCAACCGCATTTCGTGTTGATGCCAGAACATTTGGAAGGAAATGTGGTTCAGCGGTTTCCTAATTCCGTAACCGCACTAACCAGCGAGAATAAGCAAAGTTAAAAGTACACCGATGAGTTGCGGGTCACAATGTGGGAATGTAGGTACATGTACTGTCACCCTTGGCACTTGATGTGTGAGAGAGGCCAGCTTCATTCTCCAACCGCTTTAAACTCTTCGAAATTACACGCAGTTAGCAAATCCCTGACTAAAATGTTATTCTTCCCTTTAAGTTTCTCCCTTTCTTTCCTTTTTTTTTCTGCGACTAACTACACCGTCTGCTACAGTGCCTCGACGCGCTGTAATATTTACACGACGTGTCTCAAATAATTTATATTCGTGTAACTGCAGGCTGAACTACATTTATGTAGACGGAACTTAACTTACGCTGTAATGCAAGGCGCACTTATCAATATTACTGTGTACTTGTGCAAGAAAGAAAGTCACACAAAAGAGACAAAGAAGAGGGGAAAGAAAGAAAGAGGCGAAGAAAGAAAATGGAAAAAGAAAGAAATAGAGATAAATGTGAAGTTCCTGTGCACGCCGGGGGAACTAGAGGTTTAGCTCCACTCGTTCTGCAAGTCGGCACTATAAGGAGGCGACTGGCAGCTTTACGCTCCGACCGCTGTAACTCTCAGGGAAGAGCCCTATGTGTCTATCGAATAGGAGGCAAGGTGGCTTCCAGGCTTGTTCTGGATACTTTGAAGAGCGTAGAATTTTCTTGCCCCTGCTGGGAATCGAACTACGACTCCTCGGTCGTTCACCCCATAGCTCAGACGTTATATAGTCTACAAGACGGGGGAGGAAGTGAATCAAAGCAGAGTGAGGAAACGACGCTTAATTTAGTTAAGGACCTGTATAGAGTGCAAGATCTTGTAGCGTTACTCGCAACTAGAACGTAAAATTTGGATGGGGACATTTTGAAATGTGTAAACTGAACGTGGACGATATCAATACTATTGGTAATTATGTAGTACTAGTAGTGGTAGTAATGATGGTGGTGGTGGTGGTGGTGGTAGTAGTGCTAATAGTAGTAGTAGTAGTAGTAGTAGTATTTAATGCTCAGAAGTTTCAAAGAATTATATTCGCCTTTTCGCATTCTATTATAATTCCACAATTTATGGAGTATTCCCATGGTTTGCAACTATGTCAGTTTGGGAGGAGTACTTGATTCGTTGTGGAGTTTTCTTCTTTGCATAAGGCATATTAGAGAAGGACAAATCTAGCTGTTAATTAATTATGGTTGGTGAATAGTCCAAAAGATTTCACTACAACTTCTCTCGGAGGATAGGAATTGTAGTATTGTTTTTAACCGTTTTGTTCCAGGATTTCTGCTGGCTGTCGGTAGGTATGAACGTGAATGGGAGAATGATGACGTAACTAATCTTAAGGAGATAGGGCTTTGGGTTTGGACCGTGTTGAAATTAGGGTTTGGTTCTTCTGGGGTATTAGGAAGCGTCATATCACACAAGAACGGATACGTCACCTAGATGCCTGGAATGCAATGATTCAGAATAAGGTTTGGTGAGGAATTATAAAGAGGCGCAGTTTACAGAAGCAATTAGGTAAAAGTAAAGTGATCCCGTTACAGACCCGGTGTGGCCCAGAGGGTGGGTAGAGGTATAGCTCTACTCTTCCATGACCGCGGCATTAGAAGGGGGTGAGTGGTCAGCCGCACTTTACCCCCGGGAAAGACCCGGTACCCATTTTACAGGAGGCTGGGTGGGCTCCAGGGCCGGTCTGGACGGGCTGAAAATCTCGTCCCCACCGGGAATCGATCCCGGACCGTCCAGCCCGTAGTCAGTAGCTATATCGACCGAGCTACCGGGCCCACACAGAAGCATTTAGATCATACTTAAATAAAAAGACCTTTTACTTTGCTAATTAATTGCTTATATTAAAAGATGATCCATAGTACTGTATATGATATATCTGTAGTATGTGTACTGTAATATGAGAGTAACTCTTGAATATTTAGTGTATTTTGTATGTTCATGACTTGTTACACGTCCTACTGTCATTCTGGCAAATTTTCCATCTAATATGTACGTATGTATGTATGTATTTATGTACTTATGTATGTGCATATGTATATAAGTACGTACATATGTATGTACGTACGTCTGCACATTGTGTGTACGTATTTATGCATGTATGTGTGTGTGTGTATGTATGTATGTATGTATATATGAGTGTCACAATCGACAACCATGGCTCCGGCGGGTTTCCAACCCGTACTCCCAGCAAGCGAGCTGCCGTAGAACGATGCATCAGCCCGCGCGGCGACTGGGATCGATCACATTGTCAATATACCATTGAAATACCTGATACAGCATAGCTAGATCTGCGAAGTTTCTTTGAATTCCGAAAATTTGGCGTGTTGTTCTGCTGCAGATATAATAACAATCAACGACCAAACATATTACTGCGAATAGACAGTACTGACGTTAAGATCTCAGTACTTTACAAACACGCTGCTTTTAAAATGAGAGCTGGAGGCGAACTGTTGGCTGTGCGAGGTGAACAGGTCACAGTCTGATGTCGGCTGCCTCATTAAACATCCCCACACAGCCCTAAGCGTTTCTCAGGTTGGTGCGGATTTCCTGATTGGTCACTCTGTGGCTCTGCTGAATGACGATTCGCTAATTCTTTCCTTCTTTTTCTTTCCTAACAAAAACGTACTTGTAGTGCCAAGACTTTAAACCTACAACTAAATTTATTATGGCTTATACTGAACACTGTGCCTGACAATCAGTAAACAAGTTCCAGTTTAAATCGCATGACAGGAACTAGACAAGATTGTGTCTATACTTAAGTACACACCACGTCATGAATACGCAGATGGCAGTAGAGGTAGACCTCAACGCATTGTCAAACTCACCACTGGAAGGAGTTGTTAGATTTAGATGTCGCCTGCTGTAGCCTGTGGCAAGTTTTCCTTGTGTCCTCTCGGACAGTCGTAATAAGGACCAAAAAGATACACTTCCTTTCTCTTAATTTATTTCATTAATCATCCTCTACATGTTTCGAATAGATTAACTATTCATCATCAGGAGGTGGTTTACTGTAGATGCAGTATATGGTATTTATCACGCATCTACGTTGACTGGCTGCTAGAACGACCGGAGTGTATCTTATTGGTCCTTATTACACAAATATATCATGATGCACGGTCCACAGAATGTCATATTTCTCGGATTGGCGGTTGGCCTGGAAAGTGTAGGGAACAGAACAATCTCTGTCCATAGCTGAACGCGGATTCCCCTGTTGCTCATAGGTCTTGATATCAACGGGCCTCAGAATGTGGCGTGCTTACCGTGACGTGTAGCGTGAAATATAGAGAGTAGGAAATTCTGCTGTTGTTTTCTGTTTAGTGTTACAGATGTCACAGTTTAAACACATCTCATTGCGTAAAAATGTACGTAGAATACGTAATTTGAGGTGCTCACAGTGGGGTTGAAGGTTCAAGTTTCCTTGTCGCCTGGTAAATAGTAAATAGTAGTTTCGGAGTAGCTTGCTGCTTCTGTCTTCAATTTCTACAACTTAGACCATGCAGATGGGGGACAGCAAACCTCTCCGAAACGTCAGCATGTATTTACCAACAGATACAGCGTCGTATCCCAGAAGACTTTAGTCTTTATCATCTAATTAGGAATTGAAAATAATACTATTATTTCTAAAGAAAGACGCCAAATATCCATTACAAAAATCGGCCAGTTAGCAGCATTTGAAGGTACAATTATTCTGTTCTCATGATCAGAAAAATCTCGCTTAAAAATTGTTTGGGTGCAAAGTATTCTCGTGTAATGCAAATGGCACACACACACACACACACACACACACACACACACACAACACACACACACACACACACACACACACAAACAAAGAGACGTATATTTATATATATATATATATTAGTATCGTATAATTGGTTTAAAAAGATCTTTCGTCAATATATTAACACAATGGATTGCATTGAATTATGGGATTAAAAGGCCATATGCATGGAGACAGCTACAAAGATCCAGCTGTCAATTGCAGACTCAATTCGCGGGAAGTGTAGGGAAATATATCCAGAGCTATTAGTTGAGATCAGATTCGCTCACTCTATTCGATTTCTTTTGATCAAACAATGAGGATACGAGATGCAGGTATTGCATGTTCCGAGCTGACAAATGTCATATATATATATATATATATATATAAGCATTATTCTTAAGAACTTGTTCAAAGAACTAGCCGACTTGTGTTCCTTAGACTTTTTATTTTCATTCGCATTCTTTTCCTGTTCCTTAATTTTACGGCCAATCATTTTGCTTTGTTCCCGCTCCTTCCCCCTTTTTGCCAAACATGGTCGTAATTCTCATCGTCTTCCCGTATATATTGCAACCTTGAGCTTGTCATATAAGAGATATTTCTTCATCATCATCTTTAGCCCTGTGCTAACGTTTCCTGCCCTCTCGCTTCGCAAGAGGGTCCCCCCTTCCTTCATCCCTTAGGTCAGGGCCACTGAAGGAGAGCCCCAAGCTCCTATAAACAATGCAGACCTAAAAGAAGATTCAAGGTATTTGAGACCCGAAAGAAAATAGAGGTATGTATTAACACAGATGCTGTGCGTGGAACGTTCGTACGATTTTATGAAGGTTTCATCCTCCGAGCTTTTATCAGTGTAATAATATTTGGGCAAAGAAGACTTATATTAAAACAACAAACGATTCTGATGAAATCAAGGTAAACAAAAGAAAATATTAAATTTCTGGATACTAAGATGAAAAATTTGTTTGGTCCGGTTTATCAAATATCCTGTTTATAAAGCTATTGCAAATTATGCCTCGAATTCCCTAGGTATTCCTCAGTCCCACCAGGCCTATTCCGGGAAAGCACCTTCAGTTAAGCCACATGAATCCTTACCCCGGGTCCTGTACCAATCTCACAATGATTCCAAGCCACATGGTGAGAGTTACTAAGAGCGTCATTAAATAAATAAGACGCATATCACCAATGATATCATAGGATTATTACATATATATTTGCCATTGGATCTGAGGTTTTCATAGTGGCGGGCAATAAGACTGTATTCTTTGGGCTCTGGCTGTGTGAAGCGCGATGGATGGGTACAGGAATTGCGGAGAAACCTGTCCATACATTTCCATTCCGAATTTGTGTCTTTACCATTCATTATTCACAATTACGCCCCCGTTCTGAAAATATTGTCTTTGGCGTTGGTTACTCCATTTGTCCACTCTTTGCGTTTTTCTTTTTAATTACTTTTCTTGTGGTGCTAATTTATCAACATTGAGAGGTATTCATTTCTTTGAAACTCCTCCTAAATTTTAACATACAGTGTGAAGCATTTCAAAGATACAAAGGTAATTATGCCGTGTTGCCTTCAATCGCGATAATAAAAGCGCAGAACTCCTCCGTGTACAGTACAAGGACAATCAGTGACTAATCTGAAAGCAGAACCAAATACCGCAAGGTTGGGCCTGTTAATATATAGCACGCAGTTAACGTGAATTATGATTATTGCATATTGAATCAAACAGTGTCACAGACTCTTAGATATGCGCCGTGTACCCGTCGGTTTTGAATCGTGGAAATGCTTAATGTGACACCTATTAATGGAAATTAATGACCATGTTTGAAAGAATCAAAGGCCGGCATAAACTGGCTTGAAGTGACTGAGGAACACCTCATAATCCCTTTTATTTTTGTCCAAGTTACGTACTGGAGCTGCCATTGCTTCAAAATCAGTTTCAAGGGGACAATATAAATGAGAACTGCTCTCTTCTTGGTTATTACGCATCGAGTACCCGCTGCGTAATAACCGAGAAGAGTGCTGTTCTCAGTCACATCGCGGCGGAAGTCTGAAATCACGCACAGGACAATCTGAATATTGCCCAGTTTGAGGTCCCCACGACACTGACTGTGGACAGTAGTGCAGTCCCAAATGCAGTAACGCTCAACTTAAAGGTTGCAAAAGTAAGAGCATTGATACATGTGGAAGACGATGTGTCAGATTTCGAAAGGCTGAGACTTAATAATGTATTTGTTCTTGATTTTTTTTTTTTTGGTAATTTTGCTTCTAGAGATTTGCCACGAGTGTTGTCTTATTTTGTGTGATGTGTTGTATTGTATTGTATTGTACTGTACTGTACTGTACTGTACTGTATTGTATTGTCCTGTCTTGCTTTGTAGTACACTGCTACCGGTTATAAGCCAAATTGCAGTTAATAATAATAATAATAATAATAAACTGGCAGAAGCAACCGAATTGATTGAGGCTAAAAGTCCACAATTATAAGTACACACCAGCCAGTGTACTGGAGAATGTAAATTTCAAGCTGTACTGGAATCGCAGCATACTTACGGACAAAAATAATTTTTAATCGACCTGCCATAAATTTTAGGAATAAGAAAACAAAGAACACCTTTTTGATAGACATAGCTGCCCCAAATACACGTAATCTCGCCAAAACAATAACCGTAAAACAAAATAAGTACCAAGAACTGGCGAATGAAATATGTGCTTTGTGGAAGCAAAAGGCAGCACACGTGATCGCGATAGTAATATCATCTATGGGAGTAATTCCAAAGTCACTATCACAAAGTCTAACAAGACTTAACCTACACCCGAATACGTATATACAATTGCAAAAATCCGTAATTCTTGGCACATGTTCAATTGTAAGAAACTTCTTAAACTACAGATAAGACCACCGAGCCTATTCCTGTTGATTACTAAATCCCAGGATAGGTGAATATTTCCCAGCCAAAGTTGAGAAGTGAGAAATTCCATGATGATAATAATAATATACTTGTCTCCATCCAATGCAGAACTCTAAAATATGTTGACCTTGACGGATAAGGCCCTACAAGCCTTTATGTCGTACTGCTTGGGTTCATAGGACACTTTCAATTTTCTGTGTAGGATTCGTGAGCTTTCATAATTTCAAGAAGTGTCACAGCAGACACTGAAGTCATAAGATTGCAAATCAGATCGCACGTTACCCTGAAGCGAGGGCAATAAATAAACAGCAGTATATTGTTGGCTTCCAAGTTCTGGTATTGGAGAGGATATTTCGGAAAGGGAAAGAGGAAAATATCATTATTTTATTAACTTCACGTTCCGGGTACAACTTTTTATTATATTTGTATAGAACGCACAGTGCTAAGGCTTTGTAGAGAGAGGGAGGTTATCAGAAACATCGACACGTGAATGTGTGTTCCGGCGTTGGAAGAAGAGGGAAGGGCCGAGGGCTGACAGAGGAAGTTGTCTTGACGAGATCTAACCTTGTTAGTCGACGGGGAGGAACTGTACACAGGGAAGGACTCGGAAAGATATGCCGCTGTTCTGTGAGCGACACACCGCACTGCGAAGTGAATTGCGCTACTAGCGAAACGTACCAGTGCGCTTAGCATGGCGTTGTCAGTAGCGACAAACCAGGGAACTGCGCTACTAGCGACGCAGCACACTGCCCTTGTAGTGACAGCCGGAAACTGCGCTACTAGCGACACATCACACTGCCCTTGTAGTGACAGCCGGAAACTGCGCTACTAGCGACACATCACACTGCCCTTGTAGTGACAGCCGGAAACTGAGCTACTAGCGACACATCACACAGTCCTTGTAGTGACACACCAGGAAACTGCGCTATTAGCGACGCAGCACACTGTCCTTTTAGTGACACACCAGGAAACTGCGCTACTAGCGACACATCACACAGTCCTTGTAGTGACACACCAGGAAATTGCGCTACTAGCGACACAGCACACTGCCCTTCTAGTGACAGCCGGAAACTGCTCTACTAGAGATACACACTGTCCTTAATATGGCTTTGTCAGTAGCGACACACCAGGAAACTACGCTACTAGCAACACATCACACTGCCCTTGTAGTGACAGCCGGAAACAGCGCTACTAGTGACACATCGCATTACCCTTCTAGTGACAGCCGGAAACTGCGCTACTAGCGACACATCACACAGTCCTTGTATTGACATACCAGGAAACTGCGCTACTAGCGACACATCACACAGTCCTTGTATTGACATACCAGGAAACTGCGCTACTAGCGACA
>Ga0123354_10010562_pt1 | contig 14240 bp, 5 predicted proteins | sample TergutLab28metaG_2_FD_97872 | JGI IMG/M metagenome (GOLD analysis project Ga0123354, IMG submission 97872) | Labiotermes labralis P4 segment gut microbial communities from Petit-Saut dam, French Guiana - Lab288 P4 | ecosystem: Host-associated > Arthropoda: Insects > Digestive system > Gut ... | reverse complement strand
CAGAAAAAAAAAAATAATAAAAAAAAAAAAAAAATTTAGTAATTATTTATTCTCTCTCTACACTCGTATAATAATAAAAAAAAAAAAAAAAAAAGTGGGGGGGGGGGGGGGGGGGGGGGGACAGAAAACTAAAACATAAAAGGAAACACGAACTATACAAATCATTCACTATGAACATAATGATATATTACAAATATAATATCTTGATGGTAATGAATTCATGAACCAGTGCACTTACCTGAACAAAAAGTGGAAGAATTATTAGATGTTTCAGTGCACATGCTTTTCAGATATTCAAACTTTTCATAATTTCAAGAAAAAGTAACATGAATGTGGGAAAGTATTGGAGAACAGTGGCTATGAATAAGGCAATAACACACACTGAATGCTATGTCACCAAACCCTAATTTCAATGGCTACAAAACTTTGTTCTATTTTAATATGAAGAGCAGTCAAATCACATATTCAATGGAATAAATGGAGTGGTCACATACACCATGTCACAATTCAACTGCCACACCTCATTCCAATGTACCCTATAATTAAGATACACAAGGTGATGGATTTACAGCCACTTTTACAAAATTTAAAAATGTGGCATAAAAATTGTTGAAACTATTGTTCAAAGTGCTGTCAGATATATTCTTGAATTTCTTGGCTTACAATATGGTTTAAAAATTTCCATTCAATGTAATCAAATTATGTTACCAAAATTATTTAACAGGAAACTGCACATGCATCCAGCAACAAAACATCAGAATGAACAGCAATGCATAGGGTGGTTAACACCAGTAAACACCTATCAAGTGGCAAATGGAGAGGATCTCATGAAAATCAAGAGGAGAAAAAATTAAATTAAAATTAAAAACTCAACATAAAAAAAAGGCCTGCTGCATAAGAACACCTACCGACAGCATTATCTCCAAGAGGTAACAAGGGGTGTGCCGATAAGCTGGTTCCCACATTCGCAACACTCGAGTGAGCCGAGCTCGAATGACGGAACGACTGAGACCTGCAGGGAGAAGCAGAGAAGAGGAAGTGAATTAGTCACTAAACAAACCACCACATATTCTTTATCTGCCCACACAGTACACATAGTGGCTTCTGCTAATAACATTAATAATTCAATATTAATCATCTAGGAGAATATATGACAGTGTTTACTGTTGATCAGTTTCTGAAATTAAATATGTGAAGTGAAACTTAAAAATCTTTGTCTATACAACTACTACGTTTTGTTCTTTTTTGAATTAGTGGTTTAAAGGTAATACATATCTGAGGCAATTATCTTGCAATTCTCATCCTCCTCCCCTTCCCCTCATTTTCCATTCATCACAACAAAATAAATATATAGTCTACTAAAAGGAACAAACTCTTGAAATAAAAGACATATTAAAGCCTACAACACACAACACACCAAACACATGTAAGACATTCAAGGACTTCAGGTTCACCATACGAGTCACAATCATATGATGCAATGGGGTGACAGAATGAACAAAACGGAAGAAACACGTGGCATAGTATAGTATCAAATTACAAAATTCTCTCCTTCCTTTACACATATTATTAAATCTTTCATGTTGTCTACGGAAGACTCTACTGAAACTCTTTACAGCTGACAATCTTCTTCTTTTGGACTTCGCCCATCATCTCAATTTTAACAAAGTACAACATTTAACAGCTATTTTCCTGTTATTACCTACACACAAGATCTGATCCCATTTTATTTCTCAAAAGGTTTACTTGTGTATGGTGCCCAGTGACTGACAGAAGTCTTTCCAAGTGGTCCACCAGATTAGGCGCTTCTTCCTATTTTGTATGAAGACGCAAGCAAGAGCCAGATTCCAAAAGTCATACCCCGTTAAAATTAAGATGATGGACAAAGTCCAAAAGAAGAAAAAGGCATCATTAAAATTCTGTGTATCAACATTTTATGAGCAAGTACTTAAACTAAGGCACCAATAAACATTAGGCCTCATAAAATACAGAAACTTGTCATGCTGTAAATTATTATAAATGCACTTTTCAACTTCCAGTCTAACTAAAATCCTGGTTACACTGTCCATAAATAAGTGGTTAACTCCAGGAAGCAGAGTCCAATGGTCTCTAACCTGCACCAGATAAATCCAATCCACATCCTCCATCCTTCTATCAGATTTCTTTAGGACCTCCTTAAATATTACATTCCAATCAATGCCAAGATCTTAAAAGTGGTCTCTTTCCTTCAGTTTTTTTAACCATAATTTTGTATGCATTGCTCTTCTTTCCTATGTATGCCCATCCCATTCTCCTCAGTATGATCCTAATAAAACTCTTATCTGGTGAGGACTATTAACCATGAAGCTCCACAACTTGCATTTTTTCCAACCTCATATTACTTCATCTACATCCAAATACAGAGTGAATCATGACTTATGGACATTACTGCAGAAGATGATATTCTACGTCTTTGTAATCAAAAAGTTCCCACGAACGCGTGTCCGATTTTGGACATTTACAGAGCTATGTCCTCTTGAAACTTAGGAGAGACAGTAAGGATTATTGAAATAAATGGCACAATAAACTAAACAAGGATAATACCAAAAACACTGAAAGTATACATTTAACTTAACTCCATGAAATTGCCTTCAGTTTACAAAGACCTATGTTTTAAGCAGGTTTTCATAAAACCCACAGCCAGCTGCAACTCACCCTGCCACTCAGTTACGAACAGCATGAGTCACCAGTTGCAGTTTCTGCTGACTGTTCCTGTTCCAGCTGGTTGACGATTCTGTTACTTGCAAAACATGGATCATAGGATGGTGTTTATGACAATTAAAAGACCAATGTAACGCCATAACCATTGGGAATAGGACCCATTTGGATATTAACTTCTTTGATCATACAGACCTAGGAAATCATATCCTGCAGTAATATCCACAAGTCATGCAGCATCATGTATTCTTGTCACAGTACTGTGTTCTCAAACAACCCTAGTACTCTTCCCTTAGCGTGAGACAAGGACTAATCTGTCCCAGTCACAAATACAATGAATGTGGTTATGTAACTGGAAAATTCAGCTCATAGTATGTTCAAAATTTTGTTTTATTTAAAAGACACATATTGTCAGCAAATATTAAAATATGGCTCAAAGAGCAAATTTAAAAGCAATTAACTCTGATTAGGTATGTTTTATTATCTTCAGGAGTACTAAAATAATAGGTTCAAAGATTACTTCCATCCCATAGTTCAAACAGAGTAAGTTTCTTAATATTTGTATTCTACATGATGATGGAAGAAGTCAGCTTCCAAAACAACATGTGCTCTTAACAACATTTAGTTAGTGGGAGATGTCAAACATATGTGGCAGATCAACAACACACTCATTTTCAGCCAACAGAAGTTTGCATGATTCTTTCATTTCTACTACAACATTTGTTAACACATTGTTTAGGGTGATTATAATGATCCACTCGAGTTAGGAACATGAAATCTGATACAAGACAGACTGCAAACACACAAATGGTGCAGAAGTTTGGGATTACATCCGATGAATTTAACATTGTCAAAATATGTACTTTGGTGGTTGTGGTGGAACTACAAGACACAGCAGCAACAACTATCTGTCATCATTACTACTGCTGTTATAGGTATTATGTTTCCAATATCAAGCAGTGATAAAATCTTAAGGAATGGGAAGATTGAATCCTACAACCATCCGTTCACAAACTTAGCCATCTAAATCATGAAACTGCATTTCACTGATGAATTATACACATGTATAAGAGAAACAAGTTAGGAAATGGCCAAGCATAACACTTTTGGTGTGTGTGTTCCATTCTTGTCCCTCAGTTTTAAATTCATGAATAATTTCAACAAAAACAATGACAATATGAGGACTTTACTTTAAATGCGCCTTTCCAAACCACAATACTTCTCCATATCTTATCATCAGACATGCAACTGATTATCTTGTAAATGCCAAAATACTGTAAGTGGGGAGAGTTATAGGCATGGTTGATTGTTATGTCTAGACTGTCAACAGTTTCTTTGGCCTCAGTGTGTACCTAGTACATAACACAGCCTGCCTCCAGTATAAAGACCAACCATGATCTCATTTTGTACCTCACACAGACCACATTCTGTTGCCATCATAAACAACAAACATGATGAGATATCTTCAATGTATGCAGAGTCTTCATGTAAAGTGTCTCATTTCTGCTGAACTTTATCCAAAATCTGAATGTATCAACAAACTTCATTAAATGTTCCAACTATGAAATTTCATGAAAATCTGTATGGTGGGATACACTGACATGGGTGGATGACTGCCTGCCTGAACAACTGAGAGATATGGTTATGTGATTTGAACATTACGATGTGCCAGGGCTCTTTAGAAGATATACAAGAATTTCTCAAATAATGGTTTGAAAGTCACCAGAAACAGCAGCAAGATTGGCCACAGGGGTCACCAGGTATGATGCCTTTGGATAATTACTTAGGGGCACGTATGAAAAGTGTTGATTTTAAAAAAATCACAAAAGGCACCAAAGCTATTTGTGTGGACTTTTGATGCAGCAATGCAGATCAGATGTGATGGTCGCATGTTTCAGAGAGCATCTAGTTCCCTTTTAAAGACAGAAGGAACTGGCTGAGAGATAGTGGCGGGTGCTGCACACATACAAAAACATAACCAAAAGTTTCAGAACTCATCATTAGGACTGTGAATTGCTGGTTGTATAGCTTTCTGCCACCCAGGGCACAGTATCACTATCTTTTGTGACAGTCTAGTAAGTTTTGTGACAATAACCCCCGCACTGTTTCGCACCAAGTGTTTGGTGTGAATGTTGAGTGCAATCTGTGATTGTCTAATGAAGGAACAAAAAATTTGTGTTAGGTTTTGTTTCAACCTCAGAACACTGCAACATAAACACACAAAATGCTCAAAATTGCTTTTAATGAAAATGTCATGCAGAAAACAGACTTCTGAGAAGTTCTCTTGATTAAGACATAGGGAATCTCAGCTGAAGGCCATGAGCATTCAGGTCAGGTCATCACTCTATGGGTCACACAGATAAAAATGTGTGAAAGTTAGCAAAATTGTCAGTGAAGACTGATAAAGTACCACTGTTGAGATCACTACCAGGTTAGGCCTGTTGTAAGGTGAATTTGGAGGAAGGACTTGAACTTGTGGTAGACCTCCATGAAGTGTGTGCCACGGCTGCTGACAGATGAGCATAAGCAAAAGCATTTCTTTGCCAATAAAAACATGGCTGTGGTCTCCCACCCTCCGTACTTGCCTGATCTGGCTCTCTGTGCTTTATTCTTGTTTTCAAGAATGAAATCACAGTTACGAGGATGTCATTTCCAGGATGACCCTGAAATTCATGGACAATCAATAACCATCCTACATGTGATTCCAAAGTTCCAGCAGTGTTTCCAGCATTGGCAGAAACACTACAATCATAGCAAGTAAACAGAAGCGAATAACAATGATCAACAGCAAAGGTAAGCATCATCGATGTTCTCTGGAAAGTTTTGGATACACCCTCGTATCTAAAAAATGGAAATATTTGTTTCAAAACATTATGGAATGCATTAGGGGGCTCTGAATTTACCTTTGTTAAGACTGTGATTCCTTCCAACTTCTGACAACACATCAAATGGCACATTAATATTGTTAGTGAAGAGATTTTTTGTGCAGTTTACTAATGATGTTTGACAACAGTTATTGTGAACCTAAAGCATTATCATGTAACTGAAATGGACTTCTGTTCATATAATTCTGACTATATAAATGGCTCAATAATCCCACAGAGATGATAAGGCATGTTCACTATGCAATGAAAGAAAATAGGAGTGTACTGCTGCCACAAATGTGGTATCAAACTGTGCTTAAGAGGAAATTCTGGTTTTATAATGCCACATCAAATTACAACATTAAGATGATGTTCTAAATATGTAAATTTCTGAATAAATACAAAACTACATTAAGATTATGGCCAATTAAGTAAAGTGTTTATTTCTGGAGGTTTACAGCACTGCAAAACTGGTGGGCTTCACCATAATTAAAGGTTTAAAATATTCTTTCTTCACATAATGATCAAAATAACATATTAAGTCAACCTTTAAACTAAATAATGAAAAAATAAAATATCTATGACAAAATAAACAATTCATCTTGTGACACAAATTTTCACTCAAATACAAAGGTAAAAAAAAATTTGTCTGCAACAGATGAACTCAAAACTCAGACATAAATACAAAACCAATTATTGAAAATTAGTGAAAAGAGTCTATTATTACATATAACCAAGCATGTAAATGTGGTGAACATGTGTAAAAGATCTCAAAATAGGACTTTTCATCCACGTGTGTGGATGATAACACTACATTCTGACTAGGCCAAAAATCAATATTACTAACAATGCAAGGTGACTAATTCAAGCAGGACAATTTTAAAATCTCGTCTGATGACAGAAATAAATAGCTTCACTTCTCATCTTTTTCCACACTATGCAAATAATGTTCCAGTGGCATTCATGAAACATGTATATTCAACAATGTTCCGTACACTGTAACAATAATTAAATGTAAATGCTGTAGGGTTATGTTCAATCCTTTGATTGTGAATTTTCACACTCCATATAATATACATGCTATGTACTTTGTATACTCATACTACTGTTACTTTTATCATAAATGCTAGGTAATTTTTAGGTCTAAAATATGTATTTCCCTGAAATGAATGGGACCTCTACTATAAAATTGACATTACATACGGCAACTTCAAATGATGGGCACATCAAAGAAAATTGTATGGACACATAATATATATAAAATTGACAATATCAAGTTGGCACTTATGCAATCGTCTCTTACCACTGATATTACAAGCGTGAGCACTACTGGAATTAAATGAAAATGTGGGGTCAGACAAGTAATTAACAAAATGTTGCCTTCTGCACTATACTGGGACCAAGTGTATATATACTTGAAACAAACCCCCAAATAATATAAAATGGGAGAGGCAGTGTACATAAAACAGAAATATAATAAGGGCTCTACTTAAACTAACTAACCCTTATAAAATTTATAACAGTGAAATAATGTGAACTGTTAACATTGTCTAAAATCAAGTAAAACAAATAGATTACATGAAAATCAGGCACAATAGTCCATCTTCAGTAAAGCTGTGTTGCTTCTTTCAGTAATCATAACAGAAAATGGAGATCTCAACTTGCTACATGGACAGGAAAATACATCACACTCAGATGAGTACCAGGAGTATTCTTTAATGTGTGGACAAATGGATATGATTTGTGCCAGGTACATACACAGATCACAACAGCATGTTTCAATAGCTTATTTACTTACGACAGTAGAAAACTCTTCAATGTATCAAATTTCATGTTTCCAGTCTGATTCTCACTCTGTGGTAAGGTGAAAAGTAAATCCTATGGGAAACATGTAAAGCTTTTTTCAAGATACCTCACACAAAGGTGTACTTTTGGAAGAAAATAAAACTTGTATATGTTATACTCAAAAATGAGTCAATTTGGCCATTCCCATTCTCCTTAGCTTAATTTCAAGAGTATATTTCAATTGAGTGGATGACCTCTCCTTTTGCCTCTTTTCTGTAACAGCAACCACTTCTGCTAACAAATGTGACTTGACAAATGGTGACATGTGGTGCAGAATACAAGTTCCTTTAATCCCACTCTAACTTCTATCATCTGTGAATAGAGAAATTTAAACCTGCAAGTACCATGGGGCTGGTGGCATGATTTTAACCTGGTGGAGTAAAAGAACTATTACTGAAAAACTCAATGCATGGCCATCTATACCATGTGTATGCGCCATTACAACAGTGCAGTGCATGTCCAATGAATGTTACTAATTCATGTCACACTGTAACATACCTGAGCCCTTTACCATTTTGCCATAACTTCTTCATTGTGCACATTTGTGACTCCATAAGAAGCCAGCTCATCTAACAATTAAACTTAAAAAAAAATGTAACTGTGATCATCTCACACAGTTTCCAATCTTTACTTAATAAAGCATGCAAAATGATTATAGGTCATGCAACACTTACACCAATGTACCAACATGCAAAACAACTGCACGGTTTTTTTTAATTATTTAGACGAATACTGATTGTGTACAAGATACAGTTAAAACCATAAATCCACCAATTCTAGTTTTTATTTCCATCAGCCCTGAAGGTGGTTATTAACATAAAACTAACCTAGATTGATACCTCTATTCTCCCATGCACCTTCATGGCATGAAACTTAATTAAGACAAGGAAAAACTTTACCTTTACCTTTACCTTTCACTGAATAGGATACCATTTAAAATACCTAAGGAAAACAATTACTGTAAGTCTGCTTTTCTAAAACTAAGAACCCACCACACAGAAACAGTGGAAAGAGTAAATTCTGAATTTCAGGTTTTAACCATACCTTTCACATGAACAAAAAAAGATTAAACAAAAAAGGGAAAACACTTCGGGTCCATAAACAGGTTAGAACAAAGTTCTGAGAAAGAGTGATGACCAAATGCCAGGTATTTCAATGATAATTGTGAAGATCACAGTCAAACGTGGTTTTCTTACATAAAAGTTTCTGAAGGCCCTTTCCTGGTAAGTGTTCTTCCTATTTTTATTTAAACTGATTGACATACTTTTTTACTTTACCATATTTCTTCCTTCTCTGAACAATTAGATATTAGCACTTCAATCAACATAAATCTAACCAACTAAAACCCACAGAGAACTAAGATGCTAAGGGTCCTCATGTAGTCATTAAATTCCCCTTAAAGTTCACTAATTATTCACAAAAGCATACCAACAGACCCAACCTTTTTAAGATTATTTCAGTATTACCCTCTATGCTTCAGTCTCACAACATGTCTCTTCCATAACGCTTACACATTTAAGTTACATACGTATTTCCTGTCTCTCTGATCCTACACATCTCACTCAAATTACCACCTTTGAATTTATGACCCTAACAAGATTTGGTAAAGAATATACACAAATAGTTAAAACTTCTTATTTCCTTCAACATCAAATACACTAACTGAAATAACCATTACTCAAAATGTCTCAAGTAGACTTACCTCTGAAATGTCTGCCTCTTCACATAGTTCTCCCGCACAAATTCAACAATTTGCTTTTGAGTTTTTCCACTGTACCTACAAAAAGGAAATGAAGCATTAAAATCTGTGCTCTGACAGCTCAATAAAAACATGAGAAAAACTAAAGAATTAAATTCAGTAGCATGCAAGGTGCAATTATGTTGACACCAACCTGAAGGAAGAACCTCGACTCAAAACACGGGTTTTCTGCCTTGGAACATGTTTTACAACTGAGCAGCGAAAGAAGCCATGGTTTTCTACACACTTTTTCCAAAAATTTTTGCACTCATTTCGACCTTCAAAGAAAAATTCTACCGTGTCTTTGTAGTAACCCTGGAAGTAATAATGTAAGAAGATGCATGTTAAAACATATTCATACAATGAGGAAAACAACAATCATCTGACAAAGATGATAAATGTACCAAATCAACATGAATGCTGTAAAGTTCTGAATATTTGCCCCAAACTGTCTGTTGTGGCACTGGTAAAAATTCAGTGTATTCCATTTTTGAGCAGGTTCAACCTCAAAAACCCTGCCATGTGCAACACCACTTACGACCTCTCAGTAACACTCATACCAGTGTAGCCATAATAGTTTTGTGTGTTACCGAATTCTAGCAAATTAGTCCACAAACATAATATTTTTTATGTTAATATTTCTTGTTCTGACAACAGTTATGTTTTCTTACCATCAGAAATGATTTGATTGTACACCCTAATAAAATAATGTGGACAACCCAATGTAAAGGACAAAAGATCCAGAAACAACAAAATCAAGACACTCAGAAAAACACATCCATCAACAATATACAATGTTTCAATGCGTAACGAGTGAACAGACTGATGATTTTGATGCTGATGTGGATACTAAGTATTATAGTTATGGTGAATATAGTTTATGTATATAAACACACAAGCTATGAAAACTCTCAGGCAAGCCAGCCACAACTTTATTTAGTTCATGCAAATGACACCCAAAATTTAAGGTTTCTACATTTTTTGTGTAAGGTATGAGAACACTCCATTTCATATGTGGGAAGGAATACTGAACACAATCTAATACACAACTAAGTTTCATGTCAACACATGGTCTTCCTTCATACACACAAAACTCTGGGATTCCCTGTGTTAAACATGGAAACTTACAACCATCACACGTATATTAATAAGGTAAGGTCTGCTTGTGACATCATACTCTACTGAACTACCAAATCTCAAAACACTGTGCTATTGAGCAAATGGACTGGAGGTTTAACCCTCTGACCGATGCCTGGTGGGGAGATTGGTGGGAGCTAGTATGGCTCCTCCAACAGTAACTTCAAAAACCCCTTGGAAAAGCTTCACTAACTTATGAAGAAATGGAAACTGCTCTATGTGATTGTGAGTCTGTTACCAATGCTAGACCTCTAACACATGTGTTAGAAGATGCTTCAGACTTGGCACCTATTATGCCCAACATGTTTCTGCTGGACCTCAAGGAAGTAGGACTTCTGAATGCAATGCAGTGCACTCAAGCAGACTCAACTGGGTGCCAGGGTGTTGCTAGAAGATTAAAGGAAAGTCTGCGTTAGGGTTTCAAAAAAGAATACTTTGGTCAACTGGTTTTGGCTGCCAAGAAGAAAGGCCTTAAGCTGCTGCCTCAAGAAGCTGTACTCATTGGAGAAGAAAACAGCAAGAGGACAGATTGGCCTTTCACAGAGGCAGAAGAACTCATCCCAGGTAAAGATGGAAAAGTACGTCTACTGAAACTGAAAATGGCTTCCCGTGTGCTACTCAGGCCAATCCAGAGAATCTACCCTCTGGATATTTATGACGAAGGGATACTAAAACTTGTTCGAACTTCAGCAGAGGTGGCACAGAAAGGGCATATGACTGCAGGCTCAAAAGAAAAGGATGACAATGGACAAATTAGAGCTGAAGAACAGACCAGAAGCGGTAGAAAAGTAAAACTTGTTTTACAATTTCTCATGTAATAATGGACTTTGGATGTGGCACTGATCATTCTGCAGCAGTTTCAACTTCTGACCACTTCACATATTTCTGATTTATTCAGCTGAAGGTATCAGCTTTCTGAAAGTTCCCTTCTCATATTGCAATGTAATTTACACATGTTCCATAAGGTGTAAAACCTCCTGTGAACTACCAAGCTTCACTGTTTCAATTTTATTCAAGTTCTTCAAATAACATTTCAGCCCTCATGGGAATCAACTTTCCCTCCAGTTTTTTAAATTTTCTTCAGTTTTGTGAATTCCCATTTTAATAGTGATTTTCTCAACATTAAGGACTGAGTGACTGAAAAATTGGACTTGCCCACAAACTGCAAGTACAGTTCCCCTGATGGATTCTCAAAAAACTTCTTTGGAAACTGCTGTGAAGAGAAAAATGCACTTTGTATATGCAGAAGTATGTGTGTGTTCACCACAAGAACTTCAAGATCAGCAGACAGGATAATGACTGCTGTTTGCATACAACTAACTGCATAGTGTATGTGCGATGCAGCCCACACACACATTTTCTGTACATAACTCTTTTTTTCAGTCAACTACACATACTAAGTATTCTCTCCTACCGTACACTTAAGTTTCACTATGAACTGGAAACAGGTGTCTTTTGTGTTCCCCGATTCTGAAGATTATGGGCCCCACGTTTTATGCAGCAACAACTTTGACAGGTACTAGCAGTGATCCAGTAACCTCCACTCTGTGATGTTTCTGCATTCTCATTATCACTGAAGCAGACCCAAAAGAAATGGCAGCAACCCATGCAACGAGCACACAGGGTGGAAAAGAAGTTCAATGGTACTTATGTCAAATATCCTCTCTGTATGTTACAGTCATTAATTACCAGACTACAGTACCCTAGTGACAAGGCACGTATGAACCATAAAGGGATATAACAGAGTTTTGTAGCATTCTACTAGGACAACAGTTCCTTCTGTAGCAACACATAATTTGATCATTTTACAGACATCAGGTTCAGTCCCCTCTCAAAATCAGGGTTTGTAACAAGGCAGATGAAAAGGTCACATACAGATTTTCCTCCTTAGAACATAAGAGAAATGTAATTAAGGTTTGTGTATACACATAAAATCAGCTGCACATACAATATTTATGAAAAGTAACTACATCACTGGCATCATACAATAATCAAATGTACTGTATTTACCCAAATGCAAGATGACTCTAATCTAACATGACTCCCAAATAAATCACATCTGCCAAGGGAAAACGTATTTATCCAAATCTAAGATGACCCCCCAAAAATAAAAGTCTGCTAAGAAAAAGAAGTTACTATTAATGTGTACTTACTACACAAAACATGTCAGATTCTACCTACTTTTACCAATCAGGGTCACTATCTCTGTCTTCACAGTCACTACCTTCATCTTCTTCACACTAACTCTTCACATTCCCGTCCTCTTCAATGCCATTCCACAACATATCATCATCAGTCCCAACCATTCCATTGGATATACAGCACTTCTTAAAACCCTTCAGTCACTTCTGGTGAGATGTGCTGTCATGCTCTTATGATCCACACTGACTGAATACTACATTTATATTGCTTGGTTTATAAACTTACTTGAACCTGTGAAGAAGATTCACAATTTTCTCCACAGACTGTGATAGTGGCAATACCAAGAACTTTAAATACATGTGCTCTGGATGGACTTCTGTGTTGTGTCTATGGTCTGATTAGTGAGGTCATGCTGCATTTTATGGTTTTTAATTTGTGGAATGGTCCAGGTTTTATTGTTGAGCCTTGTAGTTAATTTTTCAATTTTCAATAGCCAATTTCCTGTTACAACCCTTGGACTAGATTTGTTCTCAGGTGCATATCTTAACAAGTTACTGCTTCTGTGGTGTACAGTGATTATCACTCAATCTTAGGGGCACACCAGGTTAGGTGCTCTTTTGCCTGAGAACTGAAACAGAGATGGTTTCCTAAACATTGCGTTTCTTTAAAAAATAAGATGATGGAAAAGTCCAAGAAAAAAAAGTTTTAGTGAAAGTCACTCACACTCTGTTCTTTTTGATTTGTTTACCTCTGAAGCTGGGACCAATAGGTTATCCTGAAATGTCAGTAAGAAATTATCACTCTACACTGGATAATATCCCAGAAAAGCACAGATCTCACATGACAATTTGGCGATACAGGCCTTGATTTGGCTCTACACGGTGCAGTTGAGAGCGATCCAGTACAGCAAAGTCTGTTTCGGCACTTCGTATTCAAATTTAAGACAACCTCACATATTTAGGCACCAAATTTCTGAGAAAAACCTGCACCTTGCATTCAAGTAAATACAGCAATACTTGCACTCCTCTTTCAAGTATGCAAAATATCTGTAAGTTTTCTTGTAATTCTCAAATTTCATTCATCTTGACATTTATTTATCCCAGATACTAATAATCATACAACAAATCACAATTATAAAGATACAACACAAAGGTTGTGGAATAAATTACACTTTTGTTGCATACTGTTACATACACACTAAAAAAGAATAAAAATATAAAATACACTAGCCCTTTCAGCACTGTTATATGGTAGTGAAAACTGGAACATTAAAGCAAGAGATGCAAGAATAATGACAGCAGAGGAGAAGAAATATAAGAGAAAAAGAGTAGGATACATTTGGACACATAAAACAAATACAGAGATCACAAAGGAATTAAATATAACACCAGTTTTGGTCAAAACACAGGAACACAGAGGAAATTAGATACAACATGTAAACAGAATGCCTTGTAACAGATTACCAAGGATAACATAACTACACACCAAAGGGCAGAAGAACATTTAAGAGACTTGTGGATGTGTGAGACCGAAATGGGTCAACAAGTGGCCCACCAACATCATAGATGATGATGATGATGATGATGATAGTGGTGGTGGTGGTGGTGGTGGTGGTGGTGATGATGATGATAACGATGACACAAAATTTTTCCCACATGAAAGTTACAAATCTTCCTGCACTTCATATTCTATGATATGTACTATGCAAATTTCTTTCTTTATTTCTTCCATTCTTTCCTTCATTTTTGTTGCAGGGAGGGCACTTATTTACACAGTACATAAATCACTTGCCTTCTCTTGGCACAGTACACAAACTT
>Ga0123354_10010561_pt1 | contig 14240 bp, 11 predicted proteins | sample TergutLab28metaG_2_FD_97872 | JGI IMG/M metagenome (GOLD analysis project Ga0123354, IMG submission 97872) | Labiotermes labralis P4 segment gut microbial communities from Petit-Saut dam, French Guiana - Lab288 P4 | ecosystem: Host-associated > Arthropoda: Insects > Digestive system > Gut ... | reverse complement strand
GATGGCCGCTTTAGGCCGAAACATGTAGTTATTTACTTTGCTAATAAATACCATCATCTAGCATACAATCATAGTTGTGTTTTCTGACTGAAATTAACTCACCATTAGTCTTTCAACACACAACGGGGATGACACACCTCAGAATTATGGGGAAAGGAGAGCACAGCAAGTACATGCAAAGAAGTTTCAAAACTATGGTAACCAACACTGATACCACAAACTTCATTCTAACTTCCACACGTATTATCTGCTACCTAAATGCCATGTACACATCAGAGTCAGTATAAAATTATTTGTACCAGTGTGTTACCTTATTTAAAATGTCTAAATGGTGGGCTGTGTAGGCACAGGGAGACACAGTAAGCTAGAAAATATGGAAGCATATACAAATTTTAATATAATAGATCTGATTACTAAATAGATATAGCAGTCTGTCATGCTATGGCAGCAAAATACATCACACATTTCAAAATTTATTCAAAATGAGTGCAAGGAAGCCATATTCTCACCCGTCGCAGAGGAAGTTCATAACCACAAGCAAGTTAACAGACCATTCTTGAAGCTCAGCCAGCAGCCTGGCCAGCTGAAAGATTATTGAGTGTCATGTGGTCAGCCAAGAAGAAATTATAAAAAAGTTAAACTTATAAATCAGTTATATCACAGCAGGAAGAAAAACATAACATTTTCATAGTGGAAGCAGGGGTAGTAGTTATAGTGAACCATGAACACATTGTTATTGGATGATATATGACTGGAGTTTTAACTGCAAAGAACAACATAGGGTCCCATTGTTAAAAACTGTGAACATGATGACTAATTGTATGGTTCCATAAGGAAGGGAATTTCTGAACCAGCTGGGCATGAACATTTCAAGAGACCCTGTGCCATAGATTTAAATATTATGTATTGTAAAGTCTATACAGCCGCATTAAGAACCTTCATACATTCCTACAGCTAGCAGTACATTGCGCCTTGTAAAATGCAAGTGGAGAAGAGGAGAGTTCTTGGTACCATATGATCGTAGCAAATAACTGTCACTCTTTTTGATGTCTGGATTATGTGAAACATTGACATCCTCGAGCACCATTTCCTCTGCAAGTCTTGAGAAGTCCCACAGCTTGACTGAACAGTCCTGTGAACCTGAGAAAACAGCATGTGACATGAATGCCCATCTTTTAATACTGATCACTCAGTTGTTACATAGTTAGGAACTTGGCTAGCTATCCTGACTGAGAAGAAAGTTCTTAAATTATGTACACAGAGTAGCTAATACATATATGCAAAAGGTGAGAATGCAGTTCTGTCTATAGAGAAAATTTAATATGCTAGGGTGTAAAGAAGTGTAAATGGCATTCCATGTCAGCTAGGCATAGCACATCTGTGGGTTGGATATGGAACAGAAAACCTCTGGTCATGGAAGGTAACTATGTATGTACTGAATCTACTGTAGTTGTAAGTAAGTTGTGGTGCACCTGCTGTGGAGTTATGTGGGGGTTAAAGAAGCCATCATTGTAGAAAATTAGCATGTAACAAGATGTCACTTTCATTTGGACAGATGCATGAAATAAGTAACATGAGAAACATTTAATTGGGTAGAGGTGGTCAGATGGACAGCATTGCCTGAAAGACCCTGGTGTGAATGGGGGGTTAATATTAAAATGGGTACTACAGTAACTGGATGTACACAGGATAAAGTTGTCCCAGGATAAGGTCCAATGGCAGGCTGTTGTTAATATGGTAATGAACCTTCAGGTTCTACAGATGGCAGAAATTTCTTGAGCCCTTGAGACTGTCAGCTTCTCAAAGACTTGCTCCTTGGAGGTGGTGGCTCTCTGACTTGACAAAGACAGAAGACAGAACTTTTAGTGCAGATCTAAGAACTAAACTTCTTGAGATATATCCACAGGAAAAATTCTGGGACCTTCCAGTCTGCGGATGGCAAAGGAATGTCTCCAAGGCAAATTAAGCACCCAGCCAACATTGCCACAACAAATATAATGTTTTGCCTTGCTGTGTGGAACATTGCACCATCATGTTGAAACCACACATTTCTTACTCTCTGCCTCACCCTTCACAGTTCAGCAGGTAAAAATCCTTGCCACATGGTGCAACATGGCTCAGAATCCTCCACTGTGGTAACTGCTTGTGTTTTTCACAAAGAAGTAAGGGCCAATGATACTAAATGTGGAAACATAATATCAAATGGTTACTCATGGACAGGAAATGTTTGCGGTGGTGTTACAGTGGGACCTGGGAACAGTTAATGGTGCTTCATTGCAGTGAGTTATGCAGAACAGTGATCAAAGCAATATATCAAATATTGAGGTAATATGGGACATGTTATCTCCAGAAAGTAAGGTAAGGTTGGTAAACTGTGACTGTTAATGTAATTCGTTAGAGTGTTCACTTCGTTCGTTGTCCAGCCTCTTGCACTTACCCACGAAAAACTACCACTATTGTGCCCCACAATCTATATTAGGATAGTTCAAGAAACAGGATGGAAAACGGACTGGATTCATCTGGCTCAGGATAAGGACAAATGGCAGACTTTTATAAATACAGTACTGAACCTTTGGGTTCTATAAGATGCAAAGAATTTCTTGACTAGAAAAGGACTCTCCACCATGGTTTGCATTGTGCACATATGCACACAGGACAATTCAGTAAATGGTGCCCTTTAAGAAAATGTCTGTATTAAAAAAATCTTGGTTGAAAACTTGATTTTAAATACATATTATTCACCTTGTAACTGCTCAAGAAGAGCATGGGGTCCCCCCACCCTCCACCACCACATGCCTGAATAATCTGAATTACCTGATGTAAGGATGTGCCCATCTCGACTAAAGGCAAGGGTGTGTATGGGACCTTTGTGGCCTGTCAGTTCTGCCAGCAAGTGCCCATGTGCCAGGTCCCACATCAGGACTCTTGAGTCTGCGCCTGCTGATGCAAGAAACCTCCCTTCCACTGAGAAGCACAAGGCATATATTGGAGCCTGCATCAAATCACAATGACACACAATAAACTAGGGTGTTCACTCATGGGGAAGTTCACTTATTAGGGTGTCTGACAGCAATATGCTGAGGAAAATGTCTGGATCCAAGAGAGATATAATGAAAGAAAAATGAAAATACAAAGTAAGGAGGCTCATACACTGCACCATTCATATAAGTGACTAAACCAAGGCTAAGTTTGGTAGAATGTTTACATGTATGGGGAAAACAAGGACTGCCTAATTAATTGTGGTCTGAAACGTCAAGGGAACAACTGCTTCAAACATGTGGGCTAAAATGGAGGATAATAAAATGGATCTTAGACTAAAAGGTTATGAAGATATGAACCAGACTGAAATGAATAAAGGGTATGGTATAATGAAGTGTCTCTTGTTTGGCTTCCACAACAGGCCATTTCTGCATATTGATTAATTATCCACTATTCTAGGTAGGCCCAGTATTCAGAATTATACAGAATTTTACTACATAACAAAGAATCAGAGTTGATCATGTGGTGTGCTTGATTATGTACAAATGAGCAAAACTGTGGGGAGTATGTTACCTCACCTTGTGTCCTGTCATGAGTCGTACGTGGTTCCCTGTCAGGCAGTCCCAGAGCCTCACTGTTCGATCACTTGAGCCAGTTGCAACATAGTTAGAGTTGGGATGGAACTGGATGCACTACAAGAGTTTGAAACAAACTGCTGTATAACTGTAAGTGAGCAGATCTGATGTGAAATTTAAATGCTACAGGAAATTACACAAAACAAAGAAATGTACATTACAGTTTCCTATAAACAATTTCAGTGTCTTCACCCAACATGTCAATCACTGCACAGGTGGAGGGCCAACTGTAATTTACAACAAAAAACCAATGAAGGGACTTCTGAAACTACAGGTTCTTTGGCACTCTCTAGCAACTTCAGGATTGAACAATAAAGAAAAAGCATCTCCTTTCGCATGCCATATAAGAACATTTCTTAAAGGGTAATATATCTTCTGACTACTTCATTAGTTATGCCCGTGACAATTCTTACTACTGAGTTAAGGAATTTATTTGGTGCTCAGCTGAGCTGGAAAAATTCTCAGGCTGATATACTATCTGAACTTCAGAAAGAATGGGTTATTTCCAAATGCCTGGATTGCTATTCTGCATATCTTATTGGACTCAAGGATAAATGCTCTGCAGTTATCACACTGCAGACACACATTTTTATCTCATTACATATTTGCTATATAACAACATTTCAAATGGAAGCTGTAGACCGTAATTACCTTTTTATTTTATGGCATATCAATGTGTACAATGAGCAGTTTTGCAAAGTTCTGTAAAGTTAAATTTTGATTTCATGTAAATGAATAACTGATCAGTGCATACCAACACTAAATTTACCTGTTAACTTGCAGTGTTAATCTTTTGAACAAATTTAACCAAAATTCAATGAGTCCCAACATGTCCACTACAAAATGATAGAAGAAAGGAAAACTGAAGTTTTGGCATTCAGACCACAGATATTACAAATACAGTATTCCACTTTGATTAAAATGATGGGAATGCCTTACATCAACATCAGAGAAGTGGCCTGCAAATATTCGCAGTGGCTGATGCTGGTCAGTGGCCCAAAGACGGGCTGTCTTGTCATGGCCAGCAGTGGCAAAGTAGTAGCCATGAGGTGCAAACCGCACATCCCACACAGGAAAGATGTGGCCCTTGTAGCATACAAGACAAGTCCATGTTTGAAGACTCCACAGGCGCACTACATAAAGAAAAGCTGGTCAGCACCCACAGAGTAACACTGACAGAACAAGTATAGCTTATATAACAAGATCTTCAATACAGCAACAAAAATCATCTCCATAAACTTTTTTAATGTAACATATTTAGGAGTTTATTATTTATGTATAATTGCATAGAATACTGTAACTGCAAACTCCAGCATTCATGGAATGCAGCCCTTATCGATCTAATGCTTAGAACTACTACCTCTACCAGGTGTACCTACCTTTATTACAGTAATTTTACCTCCTCCTCCTCATCCATTCCCAATATAGATTTCTAAACTTATTCTCCCACTTACATATAACAGTGTACAAAAATTTTCCTGTCTTCTCAAATCTGTAATATTAGTACACATACACATACTTCTATGTTACCTCTGCTATGCTATTTCTTACTCAAAAAATGATTTCCCCAACCCAGAATTTCACAGCACTTTAAAAAGTAAATGAATAGCATTCTCTTTTTCCCTAAATAGTGGACATCATCTCCCCTCCAATTTTCTCCTTATCCCTCTCAGTTTCCAAATCCCCATTTTCAAATATGCTACTATAGACTACAGACTGCATAATTTTAATTCCACAATAAAATTTAATGACCTCTTCTCTAACATTGCTAGAGAAATGTCATGTCAGTGCATCTTTGTTGAATCTTACTGCATACTGCAATTGTATTACTCTCATGTGGGTTTTGTAAAATGTATCCTGAAACAACTGTGTCTGCTTCATCCCTCAGTTTCTTAGCACAACATCCAAATTTCATATTACTTATTTGCCAGTCAAAAACTTCTCTGCCCATCTGCAAAATTCTCAAACAATATTTCATGGCCACATACAATACACTGCCTCTCATTTTTCTCTCACCAACTCCAATGATGATATTCCATTCACTGCAGATCTGGGTATATTCAAACTTACTTTCTTTCTGTCTTTCTTACCTATTTATGTCCACTGAATCCTATAAACTTCTCTCCAATGCCCTTCAATCCCGATATTTCTACGCCATCACTCTCAACTCACACACCACCTCCTACGTATTTTCTACATTTTGAAAATAAAGAATGCCTTGGTAAATCCTTGGTAAAATCTGTGTATGATGTCATGTAATGCACCATTTGGAGTCTTCGTGATCATGCATAAACCAAATTTCATTCTTCCTTTCTTCTGTTAATCTTCTTCAATTACATTCTAAGTTACACTCCCTATTGTATTTTGCCACATAGTCAGTCCCTTTCTGCAAACCAGTAACTGTCAAGACCCAACAGGTAAATCCTCTGCGAAACAACAAACTGGGCAGCAACAACTTTCCAACATTTGAACAAGTGTATTTCCTATACAGATACAATCATTAACAACATGTACAGTAACAGCCTGTTAACTGAAAGTACTGAAGGCCAAAACCTTGGGTTTCAAGTTATGCAATTTTTAATCATCCTATTTTTTCAATGCACACCCACCTATTACATGGTTGCTGAAGTTCGGAAATCATGTAAGCTGTGATTTTTTTACTCAAGTATGTGGACCTCGTCATATATATCTTTAAATGCATACTTCATAGTTTCATACACTTTACATCAGAACACAAGCAACTGAACAACAATCCATATCTGTCAAACACTAAACTTAGCTCAACATTTCTTAAAAAAAGAATCAGCTGACCTTTGTTAAAAGAGTGCTCAGTGTTAAAAAAAATAAATTGGTATGGAAATTGTCCATAAAATAATATACAGAAGACTTAATTCTAGCACCACTGGAACCAAGGTACTGCTGGACTATCAAGAGTGTCTTTTAAACCTCTAATTTCATTGTCAATGTCAGTGTTACCTGCTTTTTTTCTACACCTTTACTAGCATTAGCACCTTCATTCATCTTAAATGCCACTATTACAGTCAGATGGGTGTAAATATTTGAAATACAAGGTGAAAGTTGTTGGGAAAATACTTGCACTTCCTATCATTAAAGAGAAGTTGTGGCCGACATCATGTGATATGGTGATGGGCTGGAAGTTAAGTGCAAAGATGACATCCTACAGTGCAGAACAAAAATATGCAAACACTTTTTTGATGTGAAAGTGTTTTGCATATGCAAAGAAATCACTGACAACCTTTTAATGTTTCTGATGTCCTTCAAGAATTCGTGTAATGAGTTTAGTATAAAAATTTGGAGAAATGGTCAGGTGTTATGGTAAATTTCTGGAAAATACTTTTATTCCTTTAGGAAAAGGAGTGGGTTCTGATCTCAGAGATGGGGGAGGGAGGAATAAATAATTAACCCTTAGCCTACTAATGTTATATATATATATATATATGGAGCTCCTAGTAAAGCCAGAAATTTTAACATCCTATATATGTGACCCTACCTTTGGCAACGCTGAAAGCAGTCTGTTTCTACTTGCTGCACAATGTTTCAACACTGAACCAATGCAGAGTGGTTTCTTGTGTCACAGTTGTGTGTAAACACTTTGCCAACTAGCAAGGTTACCCTATTTAACCATGAATGCATAAGTGTCATACGTCTTGAAAGCGTATTGTGCAGTTAGTTCAGTCTTGCATTTAGTTAGGGGAATGGAATGTTGGGTCATAAAACTATGTTATTTTAGTAACACACAGCTGGGTAACGGTTGTTAGGTAGGGGGAAGGAGCATTTTCCCCAACTGCGTTGCAGAAGTTGCAACTTATGTCGCTTGAGAGTTTGCTGTTCCACCCAGTAGTCGCACTATAGTTTTCGTTAATGGAACATGAGATTTCTTGTGTAAAAGTAGTGCAATTTCTACATCAAAGATTATAAAGATTACCGCGATTAGAAAATTAAGGCACAGTGAATGCCTACTCCACACCTGCTAACCTTCATGTTAACGACTGGTGTTTTTGTCATATAATTCTTTAAATAAAAGTTGTACAAAATAAAAACAGTAAATTCTGTAGCAACTGAATGGAATACCTGTTGTATCCTCTGAACAGGTTAATAATAGCGTTCTGTCTGGACTGAATGCTACACGGTACACTGGCCCATTATGCCCATGGAGAGTTCTGCTTGTTTCAGCTGAGCGATCATCCATCATGCGAACCAATACATCATCTACAAAACAAAGCCAATGTGCATGTCCTTACACTTCACTTCACGTCACTGAAACAGGTGAAACACGATATTGCTGGGCATGAGATTGTGACTGTAGGGAGGATGGACCATAACCATTCAGCCACAGTGCCGCTGCCAGTCACACTTGTGATTGGCAGTAGGGACCCAGTGATTTACACCTCTTTGAATGCCTTAAGAAGTACCTGGCTGGCAAGCGATTTGCAACCAATGCCAATATGACACACACTGTCACTTCTTGGCTACAGACACTTGAAAAAAATGTATTCAGCACCAGGTACAAGCCTTTGTGCCATGGTGGGATAAATGCTTAAATGTCAATGGTGACTATGGGGAGGTCTGATGCATACCATCTTCCATCCATGTGCCATGTATCCATCAACAACAGACTCAGCATCAGTGTGTTCGTTACCCATAATGGAGTGGGTCTTACATTAAGTCAAAGGCATCCTCCTCTGCCAGCCACCATCCACAGCATTACTGTACAGAGTTCACACCAGAAATTAACCCCTCCCTGGTGCCAAATTGGGTAATGGCTGGAAAGATGAAACGGATCAGAACCGAGGCATTGGCCACTGACTGTCCCAACATACCAAAACAGTAACAAAATTTGCAACCTCACACTTTCAACAGATTTAAGATGAAGGATAACTACTTCTTTACAAAGAAACATCATTACACTCTCTGCACTTCAAAAAGTCCTTACCAGCCTCTCGATCAATGTCCTGCAACTGCTCTGCCGACTTCATTGCTCGTAACTTTTGGGGAACAAGTGTCCAGACCTTGACAATGGAGTCTGTGAACCCCACTGCCAACAGACTGGAGTCTTCTGACACCTCTGCACTTGTCACTCTGTTGACAGCAGGCATAATTTAACAAGTGGTGAGAAATGAGAAACCAGATTTGGCTTATGTTAAGAATTTGGGAGAACCCAGTTAACATGGCAAAACTGGCATCCAGGAGGAAGTGAACCCCATTTTGATCAAGATGGTTATTACTTATATATGTGCAATATAGCACTATATACATATATCATATGTATTGCATTACAGCTATATAATACTGCACTATACACTTTTTTATTTGGCACAACAGTCCAACTTGGGCCTAGGCCACCTAGTTTTCAAGGTTTCTAGATCACACAATTAGATACACACTTAGTGGGACTCGCCTGAATAAGTGATCAGCTCATCACAGTGGCTGCTACCTACACAGCACGTAACAAACACAAGAGTTGAACAGCCATGCCCTCAGTGGGATCTGAACCCACAATTCCAGCAACCACGCAACTTCAGACCTACACCTTAGACTGCACAACTACCAGGATCAGCAGTGCACCATACATACCCTACATATTTAAGATGCCATTCAGTTTAACATGTGTATTAACTTACAGATGTGTAGTACTGTACAATACATACACTATGTATTGAAGATTTCATTCTGTTTAACATGATTTACCTACAGGCATACAATACTGCAAAATATACACCCTGTGTATTTAAGACCCCATTCTGTTTAACATGAGTATTTACTTATGGATGTAGAACACTTCATGGCACATACCCTGTGTACTTTGGACCCAAAATCAAAGTTGAAAATCATGCTAAACATGTTCACTTCACAGTTAAGCAGTATTTATTTTTAAGTATAGCTAAGCAGTGTGAGTACCAGAGAAGCAGAAAGCTGCCTTCCCACCATAAATGTACTCAAACACTTGCAGCTATCATTACTATTTCAGAGCTCAGATATACAGTAAGAAACTCACACTCCAGCTGAGTTGAGCAATGTGTAGAAGCAGACTGACGGAAGTGTTTCAGGGCCCAAGGTGACTCTCTTGGAGGCCTCTCGTAACGCCTTCACCTTCTCCAACTTATCAGCATCTTTCCTGCAAGAAGGATTTAACTTTGTGGATACAGCTGACTGCTCTGAACACTAATAAAATATGACCCTGGAATGTGACACAATGCAAGGGGCCATTCCATGTGAAATCAACACAGCAGTTGATAAACCCACCTTGTATTTCAACAAAATTTTGTAAGCCTAGAGAGTATTATATGTAAGTGATAAATATGGAGGTTTTCCTTACTATATCACTTACTTTCAAAGATAATGCATTTTGAACTTTTAAGTTTCCATTGCCTGAAAAATGCTTCACCAAAATGCTTGTAACTCTGGTCCTAATTGAGAAGGCTACTCTTAATTTTACCGACCGAAAGCTCTCAAAGGGGCTCTGATTTGGTATGCCACACATAATACAGTACGGCATATTAACATTTTGACCTGAACACTCAAATATGACTTTATGTTGTCATGAAATGCTTCCTGTAGCTGTGTTGATCTGACACAGCATAACCTGTAAGAGATATGAGCAGGAATTTTTAATAACATATAAACATGGGATTCAAATATGCCCCCCCTGTACAAGCAAGCAGTGAACATATATAGTAATAAATTATGACATTCCTGGTTCATGTGAGAACAGCTCAGTTGTTCTTTAACAAACTTTAAAAAAAACATACAATACATTATTTAGTGTTAATCTTGATCTAAACAAACTCTAGGCCCTTGGAAGAAAAAAAAAGTGAGCAGTAGCCACAGAGTCTGTCTTGTGAATACATTCTCAGAAACATCTCATACAAAGGAAAGAAAACTGGCCTGGAAAATTAAACTAATAAAAGTGTCATATGTACTGTAGGGTTACACAATATCAGGCTAGTTAGTCTCTTTACACAAGTGATAATAAAACTTCTGGTTCCACAACAGGTGTTGGAGTTCTTCAGTTATGAACAGAACATCATCTCCAGAACTCTGACCCATAACGTTTAGTACATAAATGTTAATTTCCTATAATTTTGTTACTTGTTCACATTTTCTAAAAATTCTAATCCATAGTTACTCCATGTCATATGTTTTATCTTGTTTTGTTGGTCCAAAACTATCAAGTATATAACATTAATACCATCACATGCATCTCCTTTACTAATTCAGTTTATACATAAGTAACAGAAATGACTGGATAAGGAGAAAAGTATGTCACATTCCCACAATTCTAAAATTCAAACAACACAAACTGGACCTGGTTTAGTGTCACATGTCAAAGAGCTATGAATTCAATCAATCTGACACTCACAAGTCTGGAAGTGGTATTCTATCAACTGGAGGTGCATTAGGGTCAGATTTAGTCTTCTTGGAGAATAGTGGATCCTTTTTGGCCTTCTTCTTCTTAGGTTTATCTGTACCATCACCTTCTCCATCCTCCTCCTCCTCCACAGGAAGGTACTGGATGTCAGGCTCCTTCAGAAGTCCGTAGTACACTTTGGCCTTGTTATCTGTTGGCAACAAGCATTTCTTTGGGCACACATCAAAACCACAGCCACACAACATACATAGTTTTTGGCACAATGGAATGTGTTATAGCAAGTTCTATAAGACAGACATATAAGAAGAGAGAAGGCAAAGCACTACTCATTCTTAATCTTGACACTAAATCAAGGTGAGTGGTCAGCTTCACATCTGGCTGGATGATGGACTAATAACTGTAAAAAGTGACGAGACATGAACAGTTCCAAATCAGACAATATGCTCATCAACACAACACTTTAAAGACGGTGCATATGAAATCAAAATCGAACTTGATAATAATCAAACAAAAGAAATATTCAGTAAAGAACAGTACCTCTGGCAATGATAAGTGTTCTATGAGAACAGTGTCTGATGAGTGTTGTCAGCCAAAATGTCAGAACTCTATATTTCAGTTTCCTCTGAAACACCAGTTACTATGAAGAAAGTGAAAACATGAGAAACACAACGTCTGAAGATACAGCTCATTTTTTAAGTAACTCCAAGAAGAAACACTGCCAGACAATACAAAGAGTCAATAACTCAACAAGGAATAAAGCTTAAAATAATGATAACTGGAGACAATCATGCAACAATTTGTGCCACTGAACTGTAAAAGAATTTAGGTGTAATTCTTGAAGTATCAAGTTTTGCAAAACCAGGTGTTGGAATGAGTGTTATTACAGACACTTATCCTTTATCCTTTTATGTGTGCCATATGAGACTTAACATTTAATTAACTAATTCTACAATAAGCATTTATGTCTTATTCTGCATCCAACAGGTTTTTCTTTTAAGGATTTGTAAAAGGTAAAGCAATTCCATTACAGGTCTGGACAGGCCCTGAGGGTTTCAGGAGGTTGAGGCTCCCAGATTGCAAGACAATTGGCACATGAAGGTAGTAAGGTTGTGAGCCCTATGCACCGGCCGCCTTTGCCCCTCAGAAAATACTCCTGGTACTCATTTCTGTTAGAGGCTGAGTCAAACCCAGGGCCACACTGCAGTTGGAAGGATTATGTCAATGAAAAATTCCAATGACACCATCAGGAATCGAACCTGCGACCTTCCAGCCTGTGGAGCAGTGTCTCAACCAACCGCGTCACCACGTGCTTTATGTATTTGTAAAATGCAAACATAAATAAATAAATCTACTGGAATACAGAAGTCATAAGCCTGAGGAACATAATTTAAAACATAAAAAATGGCTGTAAACTGTACTGAAGTAACATAGAGTGCAAAGGAAGTACTTCTTAATTGGCAAATACACAATGTTTACTGCCATCTGCCAGTCCACTGGATCACTCACCCTGTCGAGTAGCCTCCCCCACCACAGCACCTGCGGTAGCTTCTATCTGCTGCTTATTGCGTGCAACACCCTCATACATATCGAAGTATAAGTGCTCCTGGATAATGTTGAGAACCACACTGTGCTTCTTTTCCTGCAGGTGTCTCTTGAGAATGGACAATGTGTCCCTTGACATTCGGATGATGAATTCACTTGACCTAAAGAACAACAGATTATTACCTATGAGCAGTAGGTGGTAGCATCTGTTTGGTCTGCATGCAACATCTATCAGTGTGAACCGACCCATTTGTACCATACATATTCAACAGCAAAGCAATACACAAATTAGATATGGTAGCCAAAACCAGCAAATGCATGTAAGTGTATGAAAGTATATTATAAACGTAGTATACCTCCTACATATTTCAGCCACTCACGCGGACCTCTTCGTGGAGGTGTGATGCAAACGATGTTTACATTTATATATTACAAAAGTAAGGTACACAGTATGCATTATGTCGTTCTTTCATGCTTGTGACATACTACATACCATCTACATAAATCATTACACCTTAGAATTAATCACAAAAAAATTTTGTAAATGTATTTTAAAATTGAATACATTTTTAAACCATTTACTTTTTAAGACATCACATTGTACATATGTGCATCAGTTCAGAAACTTCTGTAATACTCGATTTATCTGTCCTGGGTAATGCATTTCCCTGAGGATGGCCACATGAGCGGCCAAAACACATAGGAGATATAATGTACTTATATAATACTTTTATATACTTATGTGCATTTGTAGGTTTTAGCTACCATATCTAATCACTCAATGCACAGTTACTGATCACCTAAAATCCAAACACATATGTTTGCGTTTCACCTGTCTACAGTGCAGAAGATGAACCATACCCCGAGTCAACAATGGAAAACAGGTGACAGGAAAATATTAAATAACTCTAAAGACCCATCATATGGTGTGGTTATCATAATATTCACATGCTGAAGCACAGTGTCTTTAGATACAAGGGGGTGCTGATAAGTCCTTAGCCCGAACTACTTCCCAAGGTTGTAGGACGGAATCGATAGTGTCATTGGAAAGAGGGGTCTGTTCATGTGCTGAATTGCAAGTCTTTTCTTGTTACAGAGGCTGAACGGAAGCACATCAGGTGACACGTGTGATTTCAACAACATGGAGACGCGAGCTGCCATCAAGTTTTTTTTTTATGCAAGGTAAGGCACCGAAGGAAATTCACGCCATTCTGACAGAAACATTAGGGGAACATGCACCATCGCATGCCACCATCAAAAACTGGGAGGCCCAGTTTAAACGTGGTGATTTTTCCATCTGTGATGTGCCTCGTCCTGGACGAACCAAAACAGTGACCACTCCAGAGACAATTGATCAAATTCAAGAGCTAATCTTGGAAGACCGCTGGATATCGGCTAAATCAATAGCTGAGCAACCGGGCATCTCACGTGACCGGGTTGGGTCCATCATTCATGAAGATTTGGACATGCGGAAGCTCTCCGTGAAGTGGGTCCCGAAATGCCTGAACACGGATCAAAAACGTCAACGGTGCCAGTCATCTGAGCAACTTTTGGAATTTTTTCAGCACGATCCACATCATTTCCTATCACGATTGGTGACCATGGACGAAAAATGGTTATATCACTATGACCCGGAGACAAAGCAACAATCAATGGAGTGGCGGCATAGCGGCTCATCCCACCCCAAAAAATTC
>Ga0123354_10010560_pt1 | contig 14241 bp, 14 predicted proteins | sample TergutLab28metaG_2_FD_97872 | JGI IMG/M metagenome (GOLD analysis project Ga0123354, IMG submission 97872) | Labiotermes labralis P4 segment gut microbial communities from Petit-Saut dam, French Guiana - Lab288 P4 | ecosystem: Host-associated > Arthropoda: Insects > Digestive system > Gut ... | reverse complement strand
CATCACCAACAGACAATCCCGCTACATAACACCAGCACGCCTCAAGTCAGCCTACACAACGCAACAAGTAGTCGCAAGCTCCTGAAGATGGACGTATTAACGTCTGAAACATGTTGAGCAGTACATAATAAGGCAAGTGTCATCTAGCTAGTCAACCTTTATTCAAATATCAAGATGATGCCCGGTCCAATACGCATAAGATGTCAAAGGAATGTTAAAATAAATGCAGCGGAATAAAAATACGCGTCATAGTTTTCATTTTCCATGCTTTTCGTATAGTATGCGACTTAAATACACAGTGAAAGGACAGTTAGTGTTCTGACCCGAATCGTCATTCAAGGTGGCCTGATTCATCCAAGTGGATTACGACGAATCGGGTTATGCTACAGTCTACTTCAATACGTACTACTCTAAAAGTGTTGAAAGTTAAATTAAACACAATTATATGAATATGTAGCTCAAGGATCAAGCTGAATTACTGTCGCAGTGAATTCAATGGTTATTTCACAATAAACTAGGATTTGAATTTTAATTTTTTTTGACCTGATTCACCCCAGCCTACCCTACATTTGATGCCAAATACTGTGAAGACCTGCCGAACTTACCTCTTGGTACGTGTACTGCGGGAGATAGTTCTTGTACCTCTGGAACAGGTAATTGATGCGCTTAAGGATTTGGTAGTTGGCGGGGTCCCTCAGAGCCGTGAAGATGTTCTGGAGTGCGCTCGGGGCGAGCTGTGGAGAATCGGCACCGTATTAAATGGGGTTAACCCTGTTCGGAATACTATGTGGTACTATAATATAGCATACCTTTATATCAAACATTTCATTTTGTTTCTCAGTGTGTGAATGCGGCATTTTCGGGCGTCTAGAATATGTTCACTGTTGTAGGCATGTTAATTAGATTTCCGAATTGATTCCAAACCAGATTCCTAAGTACTGTAAGGTACTTTAAAGTACTACCGACAATCAAACGTGATGTAATTACAGAGTCATTTACGTAAATTTTTTCGTTAACTGCAGATTGAGATAAAAGGAATTGGTCTTCTACACCGGATTACCTACAAAAGTAGAGAGGGAATTTTCATGTGTATTGTGTACCTTGCAATTTTTAAAAATTTAGTCGTGTCAAAGGTGTTATATTCTATGCTTATTTTGAGAGCGAATATTTTGTATCATGCTTACCCCGTAATCATTGTGGGGGTCACCGCTCTGTCCGGCTAGTTGGCGGTAGGCTTGGTAAATATGTCCGTAGAACTTCTTGTTGACCGTGTCGCCGTTGCCCTCAATTATGTCACCAAGGTAATTGATGCCCTTGGAGTAGTCGTCATACAGAGGGTATTTCATTTGCCCTCCCTCCTATAAGGATGATATTTCGGAGATTAGTGACTAGTCTGGTGGTACAAATTGTTCATACTCAGCAAAATATTTAAAAATACAGCCATAAGGCGAGTAGGAATCAGTCCCGTCATCGTCGCATGGGTACGGCCTCAAACTCTGCGAATGAAGACATCGGATTAACATAATTTGGACATCTGTGTTGACTTCCTGGTTTCACGGCTTTGAATCAGTACTGGAAGTGTCAAGTTGTGAAATGATGTGGTGCGGAATGTTTAGATTAATCAAGCCAAGGTGTTGTAAGGGTGGACTTCTCAGTCGGATGGAGGAAGGAGGAAATGCATATAGAAATTTGGTTCGGGAATTTATTGGAAATCTGATTGCTGTGAAATCTGGATGATATTTTAATATTAAAATCGCTGTTAATAGATGGTGAGAATGTTAAAATGTAGTAATTCTGGTTGGAGTCCAAAGACGAATTCTGGCATTAGTTTTGTTGGACCTTCAGCTTAAGTTATGGAAGTGTTAGCTTAATTAGTGCGGTGGAGAATAGGGAAAAATGTAGGAAGAATACTAGTTATTACACGCCGCGAATAATTAGCACGTAAAAAGTAAAATCTTCAGCCCCTTAAATTTATTTATGTTTTTGAAACTTTAAAATACTTCCTGATATACAATGCTTGACGTCATCAGTCTATCATTTTCTACACTGTTGATGCCATTCAATAATTGCAACACGTCTGCCCTTAAGACATATCAATTGTCATAGCAAACGTGATTTTGATTAGAAATTTGTTATACAGTAAAGTTTTCAACTGTGTTAATTTTCAGATTTAGTGTTTGCAGTGGCAATCTGATAGTGTCGAACTGTTTGGAAACTGTAGCTGTAGGATACAGCTGTTCGTAATCTGCTGAGTCTGCATGATAAGTAAGTCATGGAATCGTCATATTCACGATCTGGTTATTTATTTCAATGCAGTCCTTGTTCTTTTGACTCGGAATTGTAATGTTGTTTAGAGCCTGTGTATTAGTTCCATTAATGTAATCGGTCTGGAAATCGACAGCCCTGCCTATGATAGAGACAAAGAGGATTACATGGAATATGTCAGCTTCACTTGGCCTCCGCTTGAGGCATCATTGTCAATTTATAGCATTAGCCGTTTTTGTTAAAGAAACCATTTTTAGAAGGATTAATGAAAACAAAGGAGACTCATAAATGCCGAATCATAAGCTTTCTAAAAATGTCTGTCTTGAAAAGATTTGTTCGGTAGTTCATTAGATCATGATTTGCAAACAAACGTTACCGTAATAACACATATGGTGGTTATGATGATGATGATGATGATGATGATGATGATCATCATCATCATACTACAGAATTAAAGATATCGAGTTGGTTTCCGGAAGGGTAAGTTCTTACTCTTGGCCAACATATCCATACTGAAAGGCTCAGGCGTCTCCCCATCTAATGGGTACCAGAAGATCCACTCCTGAGGTAGATTGGTAGAGACGTGAAGTTGGCCACTCCCCTTTGTCGAATGCCGAAGTTAAGAAACAGTGGAAATAAACCTTCACTCCCCCATATGTGCTTATTGCGTGGCAATTCATTAAGCATAGGGGAAAAATTACCCTTCACCTTACAAACTGGAGGTGGGTAAAAGTGGCTTAAAATCATGTCTCCAAGCAGCAGGCTTTTGTGTTAACAGTGACAGTGTTTCGGGTTTTATTACCAGAGAGTCTGTTAGTTGGTAAGCTGGAGGTTTCCAATTTTTTATGAGTAGATGTTGCTGGAAGTAGCTAAGGGTCTTTCCATTGGTAGGATTTGGTATTAACGTTGTTGAACCTTCTAGTTTTGCTACAGGGTGAATTGGCAAGTTGAATCTTAAGGCAAGTGGGTTGTGAGGATGGGAGGTGGACAGACATGTCTCATGATTGTGTTTTATGGTATTGGAAGTTCTGCGGGTTATGATTGTTTTAGCAGATAGTACTGCGTCCGCATACTCACGGAGAGGAAAACTCCGATGTCGATGCCATTTCTGATGCGATTCTCGTAGGACTTGATGTCCTCTGGGAAGTAGTAATCGTAGTTATTGGCGTAGCCGTAGTAGTAGGTAGGCTTGTAGTTACCAGTGTGGTAGTTGCCAATGTAGTATTCGTTATTGCCGCTGTAGTAATTACCATAGTAATAGCCTTGGCCGTTGTAGGTGTACAGGTTGCGTTTGCTGTATTCATAGGGGCGGAAAGGAACTTCCTCTCCGTTGGCGTATCGCAGCTTGGGGTAGTACGCAGTCTGCAAATAAACACCAAAAGGGCATTGGCAGGAGAAGTTGCATGTTTTTTTATTCCTTTCATCAGCTATCGGCAGTTCGATAGAGTCCAGCGCGAACAGATTAGTAGACTCTGTCTGAATGTGTTAACACGCTTATTAAATAATTCGTGAAACTAGTTTTTGTGTGGTAGCTTTGAATATTATGGTCTTTTTGAATGTGACGCCGTGAAGTCTGTTAGAAATTGGCTAGAATTTCGTAAAAACCTGCAGCTGTATAAGTGAAGTTTCGTCAGAATGTTCTTAAAATTTGCTGAAGTACATGGCGTCACATCCTAGAAGATACGTGCAGCCTTCTTAATAAACAAATTGCTTCTCACGCGTAAGTTACAGAGTAGGAATTTAATACTATATTGTAGCTCTATTCTGATATTACTCTTTAACGCCTAGTTTCTAAATGTAAGTAGCAACATGTGTCGTAGCATGTTTTAATATGGCTGATGTTGAGTATTTTAAGTTGGTAAGAGAGTTTTATATTTCCGGATCTCTGGGGCATTTTCATTTCCTTTCTTCCTGCAGTCCTTTTAGTTCCTTCAGAATGCCACTGTTTCGTATCGCTGCAGGACGATGTAGTTTAAACACAGAAATATATTTGTGTAATAGTATTTTGTGAAGTTTCAGGTACGGACAACACAGATTCAACACAAGGTTACACTTCATTGGACACTATTCTACAAACTGCAACATAGGTAAATAAATGTGTAACGTATACCTTGGATACTGATATGATTGTTTCTTCTAGACATCATAAGCGCGCTCTTACCTGGAAGGGCATGCGGTAATGGAAGGGCTGGACTTCCGGAAGGTCGTGTGACAGCCTTTCGAGGACGTAACGGGCGAACAGCTGTTGTTTCGTGTAGTAGAACAGCTCGCCGCGACGGTCGAACTGAACGCCGTACTCGGTGCTGTTGAAGAACGTGGGGTAGTTGTAGTAGTAATAGAGGTAGTACGTGCTGAGTCCAACGTCTTCAGTGAAGTAGGTAAGGACTTGTTCCGGGGTGTACACAGTGTAGTTAGCTGGGAACACGTACGTCTTTGGGGACTTCAGACTGTGATCTGAAATGGAAGAGCTGGTTTTTTACTGGACAATGACATACTTTATGTTACTGTTTTGTACCCTGAAGTTGAATTTGTTTATAGAGATAATGGCAAGTGCGATTGCTTGAAGTGTTGTCGTAAATATTGTGCGATACATTGAGGAAGGATACGTTTGTGTGTTGGAAAAGCTTGAACGATTTTCGAGTGTAAAATATACTTGCAGCTTCGCAGTTAATATTCTCTTATGTGTTTTAACGTGGTTTGTACGTGTCAGAGGCTGTAGCACTGTAACACCACTGTTGTCTTTCAGACACTGCATTGAGAGTGGCTGGTGTGTGCTTCCCTTACTATATCATATTAACTGACGCGTCTTAGAAATTTTTGTGTTGTAATAACACTGTTTGCCGGTCCCAGTTGCCGCGCGGTCTAAGGCGTTGGTCTGCGGCCTCTCGCCTGCTGAGATTGTGGGTTCGAATCCCACTGGCGGGGGGGGGGCATGGATAGCTGTCTGTTGTGAGTGTTGTGTTTTCAGGTACGGTTCTCAGCGACGAGCCGATCACTCATTTAGAGGAGTTCTACCAAGCGTGGTGCGTCGTTGTGTGTGATCTAGAAACCTTGAGAATGAGGAGGCCATGGCCAGCGTTGGGCCGCAGCACAACAGGGGGTGGGGGAAGTCAGAAGCTTTTGTAGTTTTTACTACGGTCGAAATGATATGTTTGTTTGACAACGTCCAACTGCAATTCGTGGTTTGGGGGTGGGAGTGGGGGGTTCTGTGTGAGAGCTTGTGTGAAATGGTTGACGCCCCAACTATTAAAACGCAAGTGTGATTAGTCACTTAAAAGGCGAGGAAGTCATAACTGAAAACTCCGGTTTATAATGTGATGTATCACGCGCTGATGTGCTATTTATGGCAGATTCTGTAACGAGCGGCAGAGATGAAGCAGGTGACAGGTTGCGATGCTGCTGCCGTCAAGACAAGTGGTCTGCTGTAAGCAGAAAATGTTCAGTAATGCATAGAGACTTTGATTGAGCTGCGCAATTCTAGACGACGTCGTGCATAAAGGCGATGATAATCTCCTGAATGCACATTTGAAATACTCAGTTTATTTGACGTGTATCATAGAGCCGCTACAGCCTTTTATAACAGAACATACATAACAATAAGTATACATAAGCATAGCAATAAATACATAATTCGTAAAATTAACAGAAGCATAGAAAACATACAACCATATATCAATGATAAAAAATGGAACCAAAAGAATATAAAAGAATGTGATAAACGAAACAGCCATACAAGCAGCAAACATCATATGATCTACAGGATGAGCATAAAGTCTTTCCCTGATTACAAGCATTTATTACAAGAAAACTGCGTGGAATACAACTATATTTTTTTACCATTACTTAGGTTAGTTTCTAAAATTTTGTCATGTGTTTATTTTAACATTTGTAACATTTGATTTTGGATGCAACATTTCCAAACAGGCGGATTGGGAGAGATGGTCCGACAACCTAGCCACCACGATCGCCAGATATCACCCCCCTTTACTTCTTTTTATGGGGGTATGTTAAGGACAAAGTGTTTTTGACACCAGTTCCAGATATTACAAATTTTAAGGCAAGAATAACAGACGCTTTTGCTACAATAACTGAAGGCATTTTGGAGAACACGTGGATAGAAATTGATTATCGATTAGACGTTCTCCGTGCAAAAAAAAGGAGCACATGTTGAAGTGTACTAATGTGTTGTAAAAAAAACTTCTTGAGTTACATTTTGAAAAAAAAATGTTTGTTTTCAATGTGTAGTACTTTTCTTGTAATAAATGTTTGTAATCAGGGAAAGACTTTATGCTCATCCGGTATATATCTTGTAATAATGGTAGACATCCTGTTACTAAGACCTTCACTACACTTTACCCAACTACACTCCGTTTCACTACACTTGTCCACACTTCGCTTCTTCCCATTTAAACTTCACTCAACTACACTTCACTTCCCTCTCATTTGGCTTAGCCCCATTTAAATTTCCTACCTCTCCATTTCATTTCATATCACTTCACTTCACCTCACTTCTTTTCACTGCAATTTTATATGATTTTCTCCACACTTCAATTCCTTTTATTTCATCCCGTTTATAATTGCTTTCCTAATTCTCTTTCTTAAAATTTTAGGTTTAGAAGGGAAAGTTTGCGGTAGTTGGGTTCAGTTTTTAATGGTCCTATTTGCAAAGGAGTTCTTCCCGATATCCGTTCTTTGCTTCCTGTCCCTAATTTTCCAAACATGATCAACCCTACTTAAATAGTAAGGCCTTCGCAACCTGTCGCGTATAGCTTTCCAAGCCCGTTCCCCAGAGTACGCTTTAAAATGTGCGCATAAGCGTGCTATCGTCCTAAACTGAGCCAAGGTTTCCCAGTCGGAATCCTTCGTATGTTTAATAAATTGAGCAGCTTTCTTCTGTACTCGGTCTAACGTATTTAACTGTCCTTCTCTGCATGGATTCCAGCAGGCAGACCCATATTCAAGAATAGGACGTACCAAAGACATTTAGGCTAAACTTTTTGTCTTCCTATTTCCTTTTTTGAGAACACACGTTACAAAGTGAAGTTCCTTCAGACTCTTTGCGCTGTGTAATTTACTTGATCCACCCAGTTTAAATGGCTTCGTAAGATAATTCCCAATTATTTACAACAGCTCGCTTCCGGAATTTTTTTGGTTACCAAGGGAGTAACCCAGTGGATTTTTAACCCGAGCTCTCGTAAATCTTACTGCCTTACTTTTAACGGGATTTATTTTCATCCCATTTTCTACCGCCCATTCCCCCACGGTGTCATGATCCTTCTGCAACTTTGTCACTTACGCATACTAGAAACAGTTGTGGGCCCAAAACGCTCCCTTGCGGCACACCTGAGGTTACTTTGACTTCCTTGGCTGGTTGCCCTCCTACTCTTACCCGTTGTGTACGACCTACAAGGAATTCCCTGATCCAAACGACTACCCTCGGTTCCAAGACCGAGGCCGCCAGTTTCGTAAGCAGCCGATCCTGAGGAACTAAATCGAAAGTCTTGGAAAAGTCTATTATAATCGCATCCATATCAGGCCCTTGTCCAAATAGTCCGCTTTATCCTGGTACGCTGTCATGACTTGACTTTCTCATGAGTATCCCGGTCTAAACCTATGCTGTATATTGTATATATGGTTGTATATTTTGTATGCTTCTGTTAATTTTGTAAATTATGTACTTTTATTGCTTTGTTTATGTGTTCTTATTGCTACATATGTTCTGTTCTGGGTATTCAGTTTCATTGTGTTGGTCTGTGTATTGTTTTTGTGTAAATGTGTACTGTACTACTGCCACCGGTTATCAACCCAATTGCAGTTAACAAAATATGTATCATGTAACATTTCTGGACATAACAACATAGTTTGGAGTTACAATTTCAATGTTTTACAAAATACATTAAAAATCTGTACTTATTCGAGTAACTGAAGAGTGTAAGACCCACACTTGCTTTTGCTGAGCTGTTACTGGCGTCGTGAGTTCATATTTACTGCAGGTTGTAAATGTTTGTATCTGTAACCTAAGCTCTTCATACTCTTCGTCTTAATCGCCCCCCCCCCCATTATTATTTAGCGTGCTGGCTAAGATACGTAGGATATCACTACCTCTTTTGAGAAAATTTGGGAAACATCGTTTTTGAAACAGTATTTATTGAACTGATTTTGAAATAATATTGTACACAGCAGGACGTTTCACCCCGTAGCTTGCGACATTGTGTTATTTTGCCCGCGCAAGACATTCCAAATGTGAAAATGTCTGCGACCGTTTTAGCCTACAAAGCCTAGAGAGAACGCCGAAGAAATTTTGAAAATTCATGAGATATTTATGAAGACGTTACTGATCCATTTTGTAAAAAAAGGTCCTTGGAATGGCGACGCCCTATCCAAGGCTGAGAACTGCATTTTTTACACAAGTTTTCTATTCACAGTTTATAATTTTATTGCAAATGACATATAGAAACCCACAGGTAAAACTGTACATATAAATATATGTATACTTATTCGCTTTTTAGATTCTGAGTATTCAGTTTTTGTGTTGCCCGCATACAGGCCAAATTTTGCCGAATTTGGTGGCACTACCTATACGGTTGAACAGGCCTGGTATACTGCGAATTGTAGTGTAGTCATATTTACAGAATGAGGTTTTCTTTCTGAATTGCTAATAAACATTAGAGCGTAATGCTTTGATCACTCACCCATCATTTTTGTCTCGTAAGCCTTCTGAATGACGTCAGCATCTACGAAGAGGTAGGGGTATATCTCGTAGGGGGGTGGCAACACGATGTCGTTCATGTCCTCTCGTAGGAAGGTGGCCACACTGAGAGCGTATAGGAACTGGCCTGCGTTGATTCTATCACGAGCCCAGACTGCAGTCTGTGAAGAAATGAGGTGACACAGATTATGTTCTACTCATTCTTGAGCTGATATCGCTGGCATCTTTGTTTTACATTAGTTCGGTGTAGTACTGGGACATTCAATGCTTTTCTTTTAACTTGTGCAAATTCACTTTAAGGTAACTACAATAATTCGATTAGATTAATTTTTTTATTAGCTTAAATTTGTGATGATGTTAGGTCGTTGTAAATCGTCTGTCGTATTTAAGATTATTATTGTGTAAAGTACTGCATTCAGCTTCTTCTAGACAATTCGACCCTTAAAATTCTGAAGGCTTTGTATTATTGGAAGTCGCTGTTCCTGTCAGCAGGTACATATTTCGTCATGTCCACATCAGACTACACTTTTGAACATAAGATTGCCGTCTATAGGTACTTCATAAATAGAATGCATGCACTACCACTATAAGAACAAAACAAACAAAAGTACATGAATACTGTACTGCAATTAGCCAAAAACAAAGGCTGTTCGCCACAAGTAATCCTTCAGGTGAACAATAACTTCGTACACAAAATATATCATGACAAACAAACGGTCAGAACAGAACGTACTGAGAAATGGATTTCTTTAACGTTGTTCAGTCCGCTGGTTAGGAAGGTAACAAACTTGTTCTAACAAACAACTCTACAAATTGCCTTCAAAACTGCTAACACACTCTTCGACATGTTAAAACCAAAGGCAATAATGCACTATAAATATGTATGCAGAGGGGTTCGCCAATTGACATGGCAGACATGAGCAAAACCATATTTGGGCATAATGGCCAGTCGTCTTAAAACTATGTTCGACGAACAGCAAAGATATATTAGAACTCATAATGCAAAATCAGCTTATACAGTTTCATATGTTGAGTAAGGGTCATGAAGTGGATCTGTACATGAAACCATGAAAGTAATAAAATATCGTGAAAAGGGTGGTAGCTTAAATTGTTGAATAAATTTCGATGTAGTTTCTCATCAACAGAATGGGATTACTGACAGATGAAAAAAGACCTACGACCGTAATCCACTCTATACGATAAAGCAAGATAGGACGCATGCGCATGAGCAAACACACTGACCGTTAAGGTCACAGGTGGTTCAAGACGAAATCCGCCACCAGACGGCCCCCACACCTAGCATGACAACCAGCTACACAGGGTGTGTAGAAATATGTGACTAGTATTATACGATACGTGTGTTGAAGACATGATTGTAAATTTTACCAGAACCCTACGATTACACGACGAAGTCCATTAATGATGAAATAATTACTGATGTTTGTTTGCTGTCTATGAACCATAGCAGTCTATCTAGCAAGTGGAATTCCAAATACGTGCACACCACTGTGCCACATTCCGCAATGTCAGCAGGATTGTAATATCTACCAGGTTATAACGTGCCTATTCATTCAAATATATTTTATATTAAGATAATAATAAATTGTGCACTAAAGGTCTAGGGAGACTGCTAACCATGTAAGTACCAGGCTGCGAATATCACGCAAACGTGTAATCAACTGATGTGTTCGACATTATAATAAGCAGAGGTATTGTTATGCCATCTTATTTTATGTGTGTATACGGGAACTGGCTTTATTAGGTTTTAAATTAAACGTGTTCTAGTTGTTGCCCCTGAAGATGGCGGTCGACCGCCGAAACATGTGGGTAGGATGATTGTATTTTTTATACGTGTATGATATGTGTTTGCAAATAGTTTGTTTTTAATAGGAAGAAAAATTGACTATATTGATTTGAATGTTATTCCTTCTTTAAAAATACTATATGCTGTGTCAGTGAGAAAGCAAGCAACTTATCTTAGATTTAAAAACACACACGTCTTTTTGTTGTGCCATTAAGTAACTGGCAAATGGCATTATTACCTTGTAGAAGGTGTCATAGTCATTGGCGTAGTAGAACAGATCGAACAGAAGCTTGGTCTCGTAGCTCTGGGTTGTGTAGTAGGGAGAGTATGGCACTCCACGAGGCAGGAAACCCTTCTTGTAGGCCGACATGAACTGCTTTACCACTTGAGGGTACTACAACATGGTGTGTTGTATTAGTAATATAAAATAACTATTCACTGTTAAATTAATGTTTTAGTACATAAATTAAATATATACGAATGCGTTAGATACAAATATAGTGATATATAGAATGAGATTTTGATTATTAATAATGAAGTTGGAAAGGTTTGCATTGTACTAGCTGTATTTATCCTTAAATCCAGCTACTGTCTGAACAGTCAGTAAGTAATCTTTCGAATCCAAATAGGGATAAAGTTTCTTTCTTCTCCAAAATACCCCGATCGGTTTTGGAGGCCAATCAGCTTCCTGTTTATTGAGTATCGATGGCATTTCCCCCGGGATACAGCGGCCTGGCGTGTAGCTCACCACTCATCTCCAGGTATTACCAAGGTTACTTATGCGTGGGATCATACCTTCACTCCTTATTAATTATTCATAATGTCATGAATACTAATTAACTACATGACTACTTCAGCGTTTTTTCAAGCATTTACTTAAACTTATTACATAATAAAATTAAGAAACAGCGGATGCACACACCGAGAAAAAATTCCACAATTGCAGTAATTAGTATTCATATTGGACTCATTTTAAATGCAAATTCATAAAGTGTTTGGCAGAAATTAACTGTAGGAAATATAATTACAACAAACTCAGTTTGGTAGAACCAATACTGCATGGACATACGGCTGTCTGTTTTAGATTCCATACTGCAGGGACATACTTACGAAATTATATCCTCTTTGTATTCTTGTGGGCCATATCTAAGTGTGTCTTCCTGTTAGCAAGCCTAAATTGTAGTCTGTCCGATTCTTTACGTTGGAAAATCATCAACAAAACTTGTGTCAAAATGAAACAATCTTCTTTAATTAATTCAAGAGATGATAAACGATCTTTTATGAAATTCAGTTCTGGTTTTTTATTGTTTATTTCGTCCATTTTGATGAAGTAAATAGTAAATTTGTTGGTGTTACATGAGTTATTTACATAATTCTGGTTAGTTTATCTGAGACATTTCGACACATTACAGTTTGGTTACAATCGGTTAGCAACAACGTACATTTCGTGAAAACATGTATGCGTTTCTGGTTGCATATGGGGGGAAAGTCAAGCGTATTTATTAGCAAGGGAACTGCTGGCTGCACAAGTTGTAGAGAAGACTAAAAGAGAGCCTACGTTTGTGTGATTAAATTTTAGTATAAGTTTAACTGCTTTGAAGATGGTTGAACAAAAGTGAGCAGACATGCAATAATGGCAACGCTGTAGGCTACGTACGCCCTACTGTGTGCCAGCCACTGGACTAGAGACACTTTGGCACGGTGGCCTCTGCTTGTTTTCACATCCACATTCTTATATATATATATATATATATATATATATATATATATTGCGATTATATGATTTTACATCTTATGTAAATGTGAAGTTGACCCTATTCACGCCATGGAAGCTTACGGGGACAGGTAGAGAGGGGTAGAATAATGGCTCACTCATTGCTAACCTCTGTACTAGATGGGAGTTTTCATACTCAAGTTTCGGCCTTTTTACTCCGGAAAAGAACCTCTGTACCCATTGAATAAGAGGCTGGGTGGATCCCGTAGCCAGTCTGGACGATCTGGAGAAAAGAAATTTGCCTCTACCGGGATTCAAATTCCGGACCTCCAGCCCGTAACCTAGTCGCTATACCAACTGTGTCACATCATAACATTTTCACATTTTTGTGTTACAGTAAAACGTCACTCTAAACAATTTTGTTACCGAATTACCGGAGTGCACTTTCGTTTGCACGTTTCAGTGGCTCAATTTTAATTTCGTTTGCATTTTTCCATGACTCACCTTGTAGTTTTGGATGTTTGCTTCGATATCGTATGAATTGCCGAGTGTCACCATGTCATCGTAGTAATTTGGTTGTTCGATTCGGACCAGAAGGCGCAAGAAGTCATACTGCCGCTTCAGGAACTGCTTATCAGCTGAAAGAAAAGTGTTCCGGCACGTAAATATTTACAGTTTTATGGCGTAAGCGTCTGATTCCGGCGATTTTGAATATTAGCTCTTCCTGAGTTATGAGAACTTGTAGCCTGATAAATGTCACAAAAGTCTGCGGGAAACCGGCGATTTTGAATATTAGCTCTTCCTGAGTTATGAGAACTTGTAGCCTGATAAATGTCACAAAAGTCTGCGGGAAACCTATACCTTTTTTATCCTGAAGAGGGAAGCCGTAGGTTTCTCCGAAGAATAGGAATTTTTCGACCACAATTCATGTCACATTGCAACTCGCCTACCGTAAATAGCAAATCTGTTAGATTTATATTCACAACTTTCGTGGTAAGAAATTTTAATTTTTTACATGTATGTATGTATATATATATATATATATGTGTGTGTGTGTGTGTGTGTGTGTGTGTGTGTGTGTGTAAAATAGGCGAAGGTTCGTGATTTTTTTTGTGCCTGCTATGTCATTTTGACTCCGTTTAGATGAAATCATGTAGTTTGTCGGTAAGTAACACTCGTGGCAGCACTGTGCTCGAAACTTTGGTGCCTGAAGGATAATGAATGACATGTCTTAATTAACTCTCGCAGCATAAAACAGATAAGAGTGAGCGAAGAGAAGGGAGAGACACATTAAAAGGGTAAAGATATGAAATTGTAAAGCAGGGGGTTAAAAAAAGGTGAGTGATGATACTATGTAATAACGTTTTGCTACTTAAATATTCAACGCGTGTTTCCGCTACTATACCTTAAACCCGTACAGAGATTTTGTGTTAATTTTTAGGCGCGTTTGTAAAAATTACGAAAAGTGGCTATTAGCTTCGTCATCTCACCGTCTGCCTGTCCGTCCGCATGGAACAAATCGACTCCCATTGGAAGGATTTTCATGACATTTGATATTTGAGTATTTTTCGAAAAATCTGTCTAGAAAATTCAAATTTCATTAAAATCGGAAAGAATATCGGGTACTTTACATGAAGATCAATAGACTTTTTTTTATTACTCGCTCAATTCTTCCCAGATTGAGAAATGTTTTATACAAAAGTTTAAGAGAAAATCAAAACACACATTTTGTGTTCAGTACTTTTTTTT
>Ga0123354_10010559_pt1 | contig 14241 bp, 5 predicted proteins | sample TergutLab28metaG_2_FD_97872 | JGI IMG/M metagenome (GOLD analysis project Ga0123354, IMG submission 97872) | Labiotermes labralis P4 segment gut microbial communities from Petit-Saut dam, French Guiana - Lab288 P4 | ecosystem: Host-associated > Arthropoda: Insects > Digestive system > Gut ... | reverse complement strand
TCTATTTGGTTGGTTATTGGTATGTTGTACTTAATTGTTTATTGTTATGTTGTATGCGGTTGGCTATTGCTATGTTTTATTTGGTTGGCTATTGCTATGTTCTATTTGGCTAGTTATTGCTGTGTTTTATTTGGTTGGTTATTGCTATGTTCTGTTTGGTTGGTCACTGCTATGTTCTATTAGTTGGTCATTACAAGGTTCTATTTGGTTCATTATTGTTATGTTCTATTTAGTTGGTTATTGCTATGTTCTATTTGGTTGGTTATTACTATATTCTATTAGTTGGTTATTGCTATGTTCTATTGGTTGGTTATTGCAATGTTCTATTGATTGGTTATTCTATGTTCTATTAGTTGGTTATTGCAATATTCTATTTGGTTGGTTACTACTATGTTCTATTAGTTGGTTATTGCAATGTTCTATTGATTGGTTATTGATATGTTCTATTAGCTGGTTATTGCAATGTTCTATTGATTGGTTAATGCTATGTTCTATTAGTTGGTTATTGCTATGTGCTATGGGTTGGTTATTGCTATGTTCTATTGGTTGGTTATTGCTATGTTCTATTGATTGGTTATTGCTATGTTCTATTAGTTGGTTATTGCAATATTATATTTGGTTGGTTATTGCTATGTTCTGTTTGGTTGGTTATTGCTTTGCACGAATTCCGAAATGCCTTAATTTTTGATACTGTGAAAATAATTTTACTTCAGTGTCTTCATGAATTTCACATGAATGTCTGTGTCATTTGACACTTGGTGGAACGTGGCAGGCTCTCTCAAAGTGTACGAGTGCTAAAAATTACGAATTTAACACACTCATTACTTAGGGCGTATCTTACTGCTTCGTGTATAATGAAGTATTCATCTCACAGAACACAGTGTGTCCTAAAAGCCACGATACAGAAATTATACTCATGTTACCGGGAAACAACGTTCTATTTACAATTACCAATTCAATAAACAAAACTACGACACAAAATCTTACGTAATTATGAGCTACTTTAACGACAGTATTGCGAACTGTTACTAATAAGAATGAACAGAACGCAAGTGCACATATTTATATTTGAATTATGTAACTATACCGGTACAGCGACTTTTAGGACAGGCGGTGTATCTGAAGGGTACAGACACTCCACATGTACATGCAAACCGACTTTATAGACCTCCCCAAATACTCCATTCGTCCATTTGTTTTAACAGATACGAGACATAAACGATTAACTCAGATTACCTCGAAAACGGATGTAGGAGCAATCGGTGAATAACTGGCAGTAACTGATGTGACAGATCCGAGTTGGCCAGATCTGGGGTAGGTTGCTACCTTGGTAGATTAAGAAAAAGTGACGAAAATTACGGGAGACAACAATTAGGACAGCCAGTCACTGGGATGAAATTTGTACCGCGGGACCTCCAAAAACGAATGAGGAGTGATGTACCGCAACTTCGATAATCGAAAAATCAGAATATCAGCAGAGAAACCACCAAACTCCCGCCTACACCTTGTAACTCCTTGTTTATCTCCTACGTTCCATGTGTTTGATATAGATACTGCACACAGAGAAAGGTTGTGTGTTTTTATGCACTTCTTGTTCAAGCAGCTGGAAGTTTCTTTCTGTCGCAGACAAATGTACATAAAACGTGCTCGTGTTTCCGCATACCAGTTATATCGCGACATCCATTGTTACCAGCTTCATATCGTTACTTTACAAGTCAACATAAAGCACCTCAATTAGACTCCGAGAAGAGATGCATTTCGCTTCGATCCTCCAGCACAAAGTACAAAAGAGAATAGGCCGGGTCTGTTCCAAAATAAGCCGTACAAAGAAAATTCATTTACCTCCAAAGATACGGACAATTTTCAACTACATACCAGAATTTTCCTCAGAAAATAAAACGTTATTGTCCTCCCAACTGTACTGCTTACTGTGACCAAGCCTAAATGTTGCAGCAGTGCTGGTTGTAATCCCTACGTGTTACGTGATGAAAGAACATAACTTTTAAGCGCAGTGGTTAATACGAACAAGCAAAACCAGCTTCATCATTAAAGAATCCATTTGGCCACAGAACATTATTGTATTTCACAGGATTCTCGGAATAAAGACCTATTATTCGTACACAAATCATTACGATTTGTACATTGTCCATCGTCCAATGTTTAAAATGCTCATCACTGGGTCCAGTGATTAAGAACAGCCCTATTCTAACGAGTCAGTCATTTCAGATGCCTCCCTACGTATCAACTCATATTAAAGAGATTCAATTTCCGAAACGCTATGACAAGTCTTTGTATACGTTTGAACTTTATAATGAACAAAATCCAATAGCTGATTAGTACTAGATATGACATATTGTCGTCAGAAAGTGATAAACTGCTTATCTCGCATAATTACATTAACCGATCTGATATGCAGATTATTTTCAGTCAGATAAAAACAGAGATTTTAAAAAGTATTTTGTGTACCTTCAGGTTCTTATTGATAAGGGAACGGAAAGTGAAATGTAGCATCTGAACACATAATCACGGTACTTGACGGACCAATTACGTGGATAACTGAATTTCTTATCAGTAATAAGATTTTACGAAAATCTTAAGTCTATTCTTGCGTGCAAGTGACAAGGCGCAGTTTCATTTGAAGTCCTGGAAAATTCTACTTACATGAACGTATTTTGTTTAATTTGACGTTCAGATGACCGTGCATTGTAATAATCTTATAATAAAACCAACTAGATTCACTAATTTCTCAAATTTATTTTTGGAATAAAACTCTACATGTTTCGAACAGTTCCTCTGTCCATCATCAAGAGTTTTTTTCACTGTACACACAGCAATAGGTATATGTCATACAGGTTTGCTGACAGCTTGCGAGCAAGCTGTCAACAACAAGGGCAACAGACAAGGGCAGTAAGATTGGAAATTATGTCAGTATCCGGAATTGGTGTGCAAGGACAGCTCTATCAAGACAACTTAAAATTAAGCACTTGGAAGGAACAATCATATTACAGACAAATTTAATTCACATTTCTGTTCTCAACAATATTTTTTGTTCTAAAAAATTTAGGCATTTTAATCTATACAGTTACATGAGAGATGAAAAATTTTAATAAAAGCAATTTTTTTGACTACAAGACTAAAAAACAAACTTTTAAAAAACATGTTTAGAAAATAATTAAGAAATGTGGGTACGAAGTGTACCCAGGATATTAAAATCTGGAAGTCTTATTGTTGTGTAATCCAAGGGTTATGTACGACAAGGCATGAAAATGTGATGGTGGCACGTAAACAATATACCGCGTGGTGACGAAACCTTCCTAAAATATTTCAGTCAGGAAACATTCAATACAGACCACTTCGTAGATACTGTAACAGAAAAAGGATATTAATACAATGGTTCTTAAAATCAGTGGGGTCTACATTATTATTGTTATTATTATTATCATCATTATGCAATTCGAAAATAATTATTACGATATACATGATGCACAATGCTTGTATGTTTTTAAATATTTTAACACTGGTATTTAACTCTCTTATTACAAACCTATGATATAATTAGGCATTGTTGTATTTTTCCTTTGTTGAATACCTCCATGAACACGGGCGAAAATGGTCGAAACATATGGGACGTTGATCACATGTTTGTATATCATTGTACCAAATCACAGTACAGTTGTTGGAATATATAAAGTTACTTAAGAGAGGCTATTTGTTTCAAATACTAACCGCATGCCCTGCCCTCGTCCGAGACACCATCAAATCACATTTTACCTATCACCACAATTTTGTTGCGGAAATTCTCTTTTAGACCCAGCCATTTTAGATTCCTTTCCTCAATTCCGCCACTTTTGAACTGACAGGATTCTATCTAATTTTCTTCCTAGAAAATCTTTCGCTTTTCTTCGTCCCTTTACGAGTCACACCTGATAGCCATGGCAATCATGCTTGATGCTCACCGCGTATCTTACGAAGAATGTACCCTGTAAAATGCCATATTACGGTCCACCGTAATATTCACGCGCTCTCCATAGTACAGCTACGCTCATCGGTCGTTTCTTTGTTTATGGAGCAAATCAGACGTGAGGCTCATCTCTCGGAATGATTCCACCCTGTTCTATAGCTTTGCATGCTCAATGTTCATCTGTTTATTCTGCCTCTCCGCGTAATTCACAGAGTCGACACACGATAAACATGGAAACCATAAGCAGTACTAAGCTATAACGTTGCATCCTAGCGTATGTCACAGAGAACACAGCTACCATGGTGACCATGGTAACAGAGCGCGTTATGAACCGAGGAACGAGTGAAGGCAGGTAGCATATTCAATCACATTACATTCTGTCAATAGATTTTACAAATACATTAACTTGGAATTAAAATTATTTAAAACTGGTATGATTTTAGCTGTTATTAGTGTAAACGCTATGAGATCCCATAATGTACGCACATATTGATTGTACCTTCATATAATAAATATTGGCCTGAGGATGGTTTGATGAATCCGAAACTTGTAGCCAAAACTCTATATTATTGACTATACATTGATGTTGTGTTGTGACTGAATAAAATACTTTATGCATATTTAATCATATGCTTAATTTCGATTATATTTCCATGAAGATACGGACATATATTACTTACTGTCGCAGGCAAGTTGCTGGAAATCTGCATTGTGTTACCTGAAGATAACCACGAAGACAAACAAAAACTGATGCTTAAATTGCAAAGCAGAAATCCCTGCACGGTAGCGCTAGTTAAATGAATAAGAAGGAAATGTCCATTATAGTAACGGGCTCAAGTAAATTGACCACAGAGACTAGAGCGGTGTTTTCGACAGACCCTGAATTCATCAGAAGCCCTCTCTATACCGCGCTTTCGTGTCTTAATCCTGGACGCTCGAACAGACTTCCTAATTTGAACATCTCGTGTATTTGCTCCGTCAGGCTGGTAAATTAACAGCATATCCTACAGCACAAGGCATTAGAGATTTAAATGACTTAATGATCTAAAGATAAATCTTGGGAAAGCGAACACGTTGGCTCTAGCAGTATCGTTTCTGCAATGTATATCGGAATTACACAATTGGAACTTCCACAGGGACCTACATTACCTTCAGGGAGATTTTCGTTATTTTTCTCACACGTTCTATATAAATGCCGCGACATACCTGAAAATGGTAACAATTGCACTCTTCCACATAATTTCCGATCCATTTCTCACTATAAACCACTCGACGTTGACAGCAACCATACATAAACTATAAAATGATAAATACGTAAGGCCTTTAGAGTTCTCAAGGCAACTACTTTTTCTTACGTGCTTTAACATGTGTTAAGGGTAGCAAGAACTACCTACCTACCTACCTACCTACCTACCTACCTACCTACCTACCTACCTACCCACCCACACACCAACCAACCAACCAACCAACCAACCAACCTACATACCTACCTACCCACCTACCTACCTACCCACCCACCCAACCACCCACATATCCACACACCCACCCACCTACCCACCTACCTACCTACTACCTATCTAAATAACTTCAGCCCTAAAGGCAGTCACTGAGCACATTAAATTCATTTGGCTGGTCAAGAAATTCCCCAATCTGTATGAAACACGGAAAACTGTCAGTTAATATTTACCAGTCGGAACGGCGTAAAATGCTGTAAAACTTGAATCAAACCTCAAATTATCAAATTACTATTTAACCTCCCCAACATCCCTCTTATGTAAGAATATTCTGAGCCCCTTGTTGACATAGACTTGAAGATTTTATTTTATCTTCAACGTAAATAGACTGCATATCTAAAGATTTTATCATTAATTCCCTTCTTATAACCAAATTTACTTTCCAATAAACATTCACCAATAGACATTAAAATACACCTTCACGGGTTATTCCTAACTAGTAACGACTCACTGCATTAAAATCGGCGCATTTCGGAAGACATAATGGTTAATTTCTTTTTCCACTTTCTTGAGAAAAAGGGGAGGAAGTATTATGTAAATGTAATCAAAGGAGGCCATTTGTAAAACTCCTGTACTGACGTCGTAACTTAATGCGGGACCTAAAGGCGCCTTGACAGCATTAACGTAACCTTCTCTGTGTAATATGTTACCCTGTTATCGTGGTCGGGTTGTTCAGAGGATTTGTTACACAGAATAAAACGCGCACAACTATCAAGAGGCAGATCGCATCGTTTTGAAGTCGCTGGATTTAAAAACTTTTGGTTCTGCTCGACGCGGTTCAATAGTATATCATTAAATTTCGCGTTTAATGTACCAAAAGGTTGTATACAAACAAAACTTAATGTAAATAAATAATATTTAAAAGTAAGAATCGAAAGCAAGAATGGAATAGGGGGAGAAAGAAATATAGAAATAAACGAATATTGGGATGACACAAGGAAAGAAATATACAAAATTGTAATCGCAGAATCTGAATGGAAGACAAAACTTAGGAGATTTAATCACAAATTGAGAGGATAGTCTTGAAATGTACCTGAATAAATGAGATACGAGGAAGTACTACAGAATTTACCTGATAGAGAGTAAGAACCATTGATGGGCTGTCGTGAAAACTGTAAAGAATTTTCATTTTACATAAAAACAAGTTCATTTATGAGGTCAGCATCTGTCAAGAGATATGTTCCCTGGAAAAGGTCTATGTCGAGCGAAATGTTAGGGTTCTCACAAAAGCGATGCTGAAGATTTAATTCTTCTAGAACATTCGGCTGCCCCCTTTGGGTAAGTAGAAATCATTTAATCAATGACACAGTCAAACATTCCAGGAACCTTGAATTTCAATGTTTATGTCAATTGAACACTTCGAAAAGTAACTTTTATCTTAAGTATACACGTAAATTCAGTTCTCAGTTTACCAAAACGCCAACTCCTTTCCATAATCATGACAAGGCGGTTAAATCTATTGAACTAACTAACTGATCTCTGCTGTGAGAAACATATCAAACATAGAAGTGCACAGTATGACAAGTTTTATACTTGCTTAATGTTATGTAAGGTGGAATATACAGTTACTATAGGGCCTTCAACGGCTGGCTATCTCTTTATGTCCTTCACTCACAATAGATGTACTGTGTAATGTTGTAATAGACGGCAGTAATCCTAAGACGACCTCCGTAAATACACAGACACCCTCTAACACACAGCCACTATCTCCATTATCTCAGACAGACAGCTATAGAATTTCCAATGGGATTTTTTTTACTAGTAATTTATGATGTCAAATCTGTAAGTAGTGATAAGGGATTTCGTTAATTTTGAGTTCTCCGTCTGTAAGGTAAATGAAAGTGACGGTGTAGCACAGAAAGGACTTATCAACATAAGGCTATAATACAGGTCGGCGGGGGTTAAGTCAAAGAGCGGAATCCCACCCGTGTCAGGTCTCGCTTCCCGCTTGATCCACGAAGAGCTACCTTAATTCCTCCGGAAGATAACCATGGATTTACCGCTTTGTCTGGGAGTTCGGCCACCCGCTCTGCATTGTGTGTTTAGGTGGAGTGAGAAGAGTAAACGCAGGGGCTGCGTTCCTTCGTCCATTCGAGTGGTGTTACAAGAGCTGAAGAGTGTGTACACAACACTTGCGAACAACAGCAGCCACATTAATTTGCGGTGCAGTTAGGCTGGAGTAGTGTTCGGGCTGCAGCCCGAACACTACTCCAGCCTAACCGCACCTAACCTCCACCCTACAGCAAACCAAGAACGAAACGACCAATGTGGTAATCAACATTATAGTCGCGAGCTCCTGATGATGGGCATAGTAGTACCCGAAACATGTTGAGCCTATAAGAAGTACAATAGAATATAAAGTGGCATCTAGTTGGTTTTCATTCTTCGGTCATACACAAATTTATATTTTATTAGAGTATATTAGACTATAAGTCCAGTTTTATGTTTCGGCCCAATTATATGTCCATCTTCAGGCTGTTCTTTTTACACAGTTGTACATTCCACCTGTTCAAGGATCAGCCTGAAGATGGCCATAAAATTGGGCCGAAACTTGTAGCTGGAATTATAATCTAATATAATATAATAAAATATAAATTTGTGTATGACTGTATTATATATATTTTATATTATATTTTAAGCAGCAATATTAGCCTACAGTCAAGTCCCGACTAACCCACTGTTACTAGCGAGCATAAAAAGAAATTTCTTTGGAATTAATAGAGGATGTTACAGGACATCTTGGTTGATACCAACGGGTGAAATATTCGAAGAGGTAACAATGCTGACTTACACTCAGGAGGTGTGCAATTCTAATCTAAGCCAAGTCACTATCGTACATAAGGTTGCCGTGGTCTCCGACAGACCCCTACACCTTCAATGCAGAACTCGTTACACCGCATGGCAGTGAATGCATTTAAGGGTATTATACATTATAACTCCTCTGTCAAGGACAGTAGTTGGAAATCAAATTCCCGCGTCATCAGTGGAATTTAATAATATCCAGGTACCTCATAACTTATTAGTTTTCTCTTCATTTTCTTTGATACCTTCTTGTCTTAATTTTTAATGTATTTTCGTACATTTGTTAAATGTTTACTTTTTCACTCTTTACGTCCTTCTAGAAACTGTACTTGTTATTCATTTACTTTCCCAACATTCAACGTTACATGTTCTGGGACACTAATAGCATCGTTGAGTAAACCAAAAATAAATAAATGCATTGATTAGGTACCTACGTCATACCTAATCGTAGACACACTAGGTTGAAGAAAAAGGCGTTCAATAAAGAATAGCTTCACACTTTCTGTCATTTATTTAATAATATTAGGATGAAAAGAATCAGAACGAAAATACTGAGGACAGTAGAGGAATTAATAGGATTAGTTCCTGGATATAAGAAGAAAATATTTATTTTAGCATGCAAATATAAGCCTCAAGAATCTGAAATACAGAAGATGAATTTGTTGTCATGTGCTACGTAAAATTCAATAATTTGGTGACAGGAATATTACTTAATGCCACGGAAGCGGAATTTAGCATATCAGCGTGCTTGCCACCTAACTTATATGCAGTAGTTTCTTTAATGTCCTCATGGAAATCTATCTATGTCACTTAATTCGGTCAGTCAGCTAGAAACACGAAATTTTCAGAAGAGAAACAATCGTCGTCTCTCTCGGCGAGATTTTCTCTACCCTTTCTCTCACACTTCTTTCTCCTTCGCCTCTCTTTTTTTGAATATATACCTTTTATTCTTGTTGTATTTTGTTCTTATGCTCTATTTCTTTCTCTTTGCTGCATAAATTCCCTACAACTTTCTTCTCTTTCTTCGTCTGGTACACTATCTCTTCCTCGTTTCCTTTCTTTAGTCCACTAATTTACGTTTGATTCAACCAAGTACAGTAACATACTAAAATTAAATTATGTCCTCTATATTACGCTGAAGGCACCAACGCAATTCGTAACAGAAGGTGAAGCTGGACAAGCTCCCGCGAATGTTTATTTTAGTGATATTTTTATATGTGAAGAATCTGTGAATCGCAGAGGTCGGTCCGTTCGAAACGCAGGCTTGTGGCGTACCTATCGCTGGCGCTCCGACCACCCTGCTCAGTACTGACCGCCATATGTTTGTTACATCCGTATGTTTTGATTTACAACATAAAGTTTTAGGTATCGTACTGTCTTGCCACGAAAATATCTTGTAACAAATGTGTCATTTTGCAAACATATTTCATAATTCTGGGCACTTTAAAAGGCACGTTTATTATGTTTAGCGTCAATAGAATTGTTATGGTAACGCAAAACCAAATATAATTTGCATGTGCATATTAATAATTGCCCAACGAGATGCAACTCAAAACAATATATTTATTCTTCTGCAAGTTCATTCTATATGTTTCGGGTGTAAACCACAACCATCATCAGGAGTACACAAAACTATAACTACAGCCTCCCGTACTTCTCAACTACCTCTCTCCAACGTGGCCAAGCTAGCTTGGCCACGTTGGACGAAGGTAGCTGCACAAAAATTATGACCAGTACGGGAGGCTGTAGTTACAGTTTTGTGTACTCCTGATGATGGGTGTGGTTGACACCCGAAACATGTAGAGTGAACTTGCAGGATAATGAATAGGCTGCTTTGTGTTGCATCTCGGACTATTATTAATATAGATCAGCGATGCACGGAACCATAAACATAAAATGTCACATGCATGTTTACACGATAAGGCTGTATGTGTAAGCTAAAATATTTTCGAAGCACTACTAATGAGTTAAAAAGCGATTTATTCATTTGTTAACAAAATAATAATTTATAAGTAGCCTACTAAATGCTGAGATCTAAGTGTCATGCGATATGATACAGATTGGTAGAAAGATACTAGTCTCTTTGTCGGAATTTGCTACCCCCATTTTCAGGGTACCGTAACCAGCTACAGCAGGCAGCAAGCTTTAACTGTAAGGTTGATAGCATATGCCAGAGTAAAAGCTGGCATATCCCAGAAGTCGCAATTTTTCACCAGAACTGTATTAATACCATCCGGCGTCGCCTTCTGGACATTGTTTCGCCTTTCAACTCCGCAAAATAATTTTACCACAATAAAATTTACAGAATATCTGGAAATCCAATCTGCCAGTTTTATAATAAAATGGCGAGTTTCAGCATCACTAAGCGCCCACGCTATGACGTTTCACCGCATATCAACTCCTGATATTTTCTAGCAAGCCTATTCTTCCAGAAGCTCTTCAACCCCACACTTCCATCTCATCCTTCCAAGAAAGAGACACCCCGCGCTTCTTCACGACTGATCCGTTTTCTCCTCCAAAATTCATTCTTAGTCAGCGGTTTAAACGTTCCTGAGGTGTTCGTGTTTTAGAGTCTATCCTATAAAATCGCTCAATTTCTCCTTTACAATATACATGTATTTCCCTTTGCTTTCAATTTTCAAATATACGCAATGCATAAGATTTGAGGTTTTCACAGCAGTGCCCCCTAAACATTAGCGTCTTCTGAGATTTTACCCTGTGTTCTAGGTAATTCCCGATGTTTCGAAGGATGACGTTACCTTCAGTTTCCGTGTTAAGCGGTCCAAGAAAATTGTCATTACGATCCTAAGGAAAAATATGTCCACATCTCAGAAAGCTTTAATCTCCTTGGGGCGAAGAAAAAACTGTAACTAAAAATGTAACCTGATGAAAGCAGTAGGTGTAATCAGTCCCACAACAAGTGTTACAACATGAAACGTTCCAATATGAGCTAACTTCAAACCAATTGTGATGTATGATTTTTAGAATCCATATATATGAGAAATTAATATGATTACTGAATAATCAGTCTCGTGATTTATCTACATGTGTCTATGGAATTGCAGTTACTGGCCCCAACCATAAGACAAATTACAGTATATATTCTTTACAAATATAGTCTGCACAAACCAAAGTTAATTTCGTACTGCGATGTTTATGGTGTAAGTGAAATTTGGACCCTTAGAAAAGGGATAAGAAACGACTGACATCAATCGAGATTAAATTTTTCAAACAAACAACCGGCTACACCCATTCCGACCACAAAATGGAAGCAAAAATTTTGGGAGAGTTCAAAGAACAACTAGTTGAATTGAGCTAAGAAGATACAAATCAGATTGGCTGCGACATGTAGCAAGAATGAACAACATCAGAATGCCTAAAGTAATGGTGAATTGTAGACCAAATTGACGAAGAAGGCTTGGAAGACTTTTGAAGAGACTATTCGACGAGGCCGATACAGGTCTATCAAGGCCTAACTCGGGACGAACGACGATGATGATAGTGATGATGATGATGATGGTGACGTACATAATCACGATACAGACCGACAGTGGTGTTTCTACAGGTGTCATATTTTCCACAGAAAATACTGTTATAACTGCAGAGCAAAGAGTTAAAGAACACAGTAGTTTCACTTTTTATATGCTACTAAAAGTTATGAATGTAATACCAGTTTATAACAGTAATAAACACAAGAATACAAATATGGACCACCTTCCCAGCAGTCACAAACACAACACAGAGAAGGTCAGTCTGTATGTCACATGTGATGTAATCGTATAATGTTTTGTATATTCTTTATTCTAAGGTGATACAATAACTGTATTCTTCCGGCAGCATTAAATTGTAATACAATAAGGTAGAAAATCTAGTAAGCACACATACACACACACACACATATATATATATATATGTATGTGTGTGTGTGTGTAAATAAATATAAATATATATATATATATATATATATATGCTTGTGTGTGTGTGTGTACCGCACACACGGATTCATAAAAATATACGTCCAGCAATGAGTGGTCATTCAGTTTATTTGAAAGATTCCATTCAAGAAGAAACATCATAACTAAGCAATATTTATTTACAACCCACACAATAAATTTACAATACACGTCACCAATTCAAGAACTGTTGTTTATTGTTGTTCATCTAGACAAAATTGACAACAAATGCTCAAAGTGCCTGCACCTGAATCAATGCACAAAGGGACAGTCTGATTAAGGGCTGTCGCGCAATTTTAAGGGTTCCGGGGCGGCGGTATTTGGTTTAACATGTACAAAAAAATGCCTTGGTGAAGTGCCTCTTTATTTTCAGTGTGCAGCTGAAAACACTGGAGTATTTAAATTTCTCTAAAGATAAAAATCTGAAGGTATGTATTGTTGAATGTAAGCTTTCAATTACATTAAAAAATCATCTTCCTTGTTTTGTTGTAGGAAATTCTCACCTAAATTTACTAGGATTTTAGATGAACACAATCTCTCTCTCTCTCTCTCTCTCTCTGTGTATGTGAATGGGGTAAGTCGTTACCTAAAGTAGTGAGTACCCCAGCACGTGACATGAAACAACACCAACAATAACAACAACAACAAAAGATAATGTTCAGTATGTGCAGCCACCCTCTGCGAGCACATTTAACAACGGAGTATAACAGAGAGGAAGAACTGCAAATAATTACAGCGTAACGCTCAATTACAACAGTACATAAAATAAGCGGAATTAAATCATCGGGTGATCAAAGAACTGAGATCCCCAGTGATTAATATGAAGTAGTGAATACAGTTGTGAGATAATCGTCCGCAACTTGCATTCCGAGATGTCGCAGTCACTACAAAACTAGGCTATCAGCTGACCGATCGGAAATTCGAGTTTAAATTTCCGGTCAGTGCTAAGATTTTGTTCATCCACAGCGCTAAGAAAGTGCTTGGGCTTCACCATAGACGCCTAACCGGTGTATACCGGGGTTACTTTAACTGGGAATAAAGCGACTGGAGCGTGAATCTCACCATGTATATTCATAAAAACAGACAGAGCTGTTTAGTGATCTCCTCTACGTCTTCACAGTAAAGCGTTTATTCGAAAAGAGGAACAATTGGTTTGTTTTGTTGCGATGTGCAATATATATTTAAATATATTCTACCAGTAATGTTCTACTACAATTCTATTAAATTTCTATAACTATATAAAGTACAATTCCGTCATAATACTTTCTCAGTGGCTATGTATCAGCACCGCGTTACAAGCATAATTAGAAAGCTTAAAGACAATTTTAATTTACCTCAAAATATTGCCGGCAGCAACACAAATGTTGTTCCATTTGTGTGCCATATTAACATTAATCTGAAACTGTCTGTGTTATGCTTTACGTCTTAACAATATTGTGGCGCAATCAGCAGTGACGTAACTCTATTTACTGATATCTCCGGAGGAGACCACAACACTGTAGCACGATTTTGAAGGTCTGAGAGTGTGAAACCTCGTGAAACTGACACAATGACAAATAGCAATAACTATGTAAGGTGGATATTTGCAGCTGGGTGAAAAACCTTAAAGAGTTTTTGAGGAAAATTGTCAATTCATATTCTAGAAGGCCGTCGTCGTTACGTGTTCTGAAGTAGTTGAGCCCTCCGATTATTTCATTTAGAAGATCCTAAAAATCAAGTCGGGTTTTCCCACGAGATGTAGGGAAAGCATTTTCCTTGTTTTTAATGAAACCTTATATTTCATGCTTGCCTACGCTCCTACCTACCTACCTACCTACCTACCTACCAACCAACCAACCTACCTACCTAACCATCCATCCAACCGCCCGCCCGCCCGCCCGCCCTTCCATCCATCCATCCATCCATCCATCCATCCATCCACCCATCCATCAATCCATCCATCTACCTACCTACCTACCAACCAACCAACCAACCAACCAACCTACCTACCTAACCATCCATCCAACCGCCC
>Ga0123354_10010558_pt1 | contig 14241 bp, 8 predicted proteins | sample TergutLab28metaG_2_FD_97872 | JGI IMG/M metagenome (GOLD analysis project Ga0123354, IMG submission 97872) | Labiotermes labralis P4 segment gut microbial communities from Petit-Saut dam, French Guiana - Lab288 P4 | ecosystem: Host-associated > Arthropoda: Insects > Digestive system > Gut ... | reverse complement strand
GTCCATCTTCAGGAGCTTGCGACTACTTGTTGCGTTGTGTAGGCTGACTTGAGGCGTGCTGGTGTTATGTAGCGGGATTGGCTGTTGGTGATGTGGTATCCGAGTGCAGGCTGAACCACTACTCTAGTTGGTCAACATTTATTCAAATATCAAGATGATGCACGGTCCAATACGCATAAGAGCTGTATTGAGTTCAATTCTCGGGATCTTGGATCCCTTCATTAACATTAACACTGATCGTCCAGCTTCGTAAAAAGCTGCTGGTCACCGTTCGAGAAAATTCTGCAGACTGCAACTGAAGCACAAGGCGTCTACTCTCTTGCACTCGATCCCATACATTGCTCGCGCGATAAACACTTAGCGCGACCACATATAAATGAAAAGAAATAGAAGGAGACCATAAACCCCCCCCCCCCACACACACGGTTCTGCTTACTAAGAAATGAAAGTGTAAACAAACAGTATCAGTTATAGAAAGGCGAGGACTCAGCCCGATGAAATAAGCTTATGACTTACATAAGTACATACCGCAATCTTGCAGGAAAGAACAAATCAATGTCTATCAAGCACACAGCAATAATATCGATCAACTATACAACATTGGTTCCGAGAAGCACCAGTGTACAGTTTTTATGCTTTAATCTTATATATTTACTGGAAGGAACTGAAGTATCTGGGACATGCAGTAGCGCAGTTGGGTGAGGCACTGCGCTACATGTCGCAAGGTCAAGGGTTCGATTCCCGATTATGTCATTGATATGATCCTTCCGGCCGCACTATAGCCTTGGGGTCGATTCAGCCTCTAACAGAAAAGAGTATCAGGAAGAATTCCTGGCGCGTAAGGGCGGCCGGTTCTTGCGGCTGACAACCTTACCACCTTCATGTACTGATTGTCTTGAAATCTGGGAGCCTGAAACTTTTGGAACCTTTAGGCACTGTCCAGGCCCGTGCAGGGATTGCTTTGTCTTTTAACTGAAGTACCCATTTTTGCCCACGCTATTCTTAAATTAAACTGTATTGAAATAATGAAATTTGTTAGCTTATTTCTTGTATCACTTCCTTACAGTGGTGTACCCAGGAATTTTGTTCGGGGGGGGGGGTGTTCAACAAATTCAGTTGAGGACAGAGAGAACGTGGATCTGGGGGCGGTATCTCCCTAGTCAGGGGTTCTGAAGGCAGCTGTAATTTGGTATGAGAAATTTCATTTCACATAGTAACATTTTCTTAATTTTTTGTACTTTGTGACTATTTATGATGACAGCCAATTTGTCATTGCTAATGTAAAACAACTGCGAACCTAGGTAGTTTTAGAATTTTACTGCCTGTTTTCCGAACATCTTTTGGGTGATGGCGTCCTAAATTCAGCAATTTTTAACAATTTTTACAATCGGGTTGAGTTTGGCACGATTTTGTAGGGCCCTCAGAATTTCGAGAGGGGGTTAGAACCCCCCAACCCCACGCCTCGGTACGCCACTGCTTCCTTAAGACATTCTTTCTGTTATATGTATATTTTACAAGATTAGTAACTACTACAATTTAAAAGACGAAGACACTGTGTTCAAATTCAATTTTTGAAGGGACAGAATATTGGATTGTAGTTTTAAAACTGCTTGTAGCTCAAAAGTCGAACTGTGTTACATCTTACGTGTGTTAGGTACATCGCTTTTTTCTTAAATTTGTGTGGCTGATAGGAGTAGAAAAATCTTGATCTTACATAGATGTATGGGTTTTACTGTAGGCTGTGTTAGAGTTTACAGAGCGGAATAGTAAAGTGATGTGTGAATGTGCAGTGGTAGGAATGAGAAGAAGAAGATCATGACATACTTAGAGGAATTATTTTGGCGTTTACTTGCTTCAGTTTACGGAAAACGGGAAAACATCAGGGCAGTCGACATGCAGTATATGAAATTGTCGTCCAAGTGCAAATAACATACTCTCAGTATATATGATGCTCGAAGAAAATGTGTAGTCAGTTGCATATGAAAATTTTGAGAACATTTTATATGTTAGACTGCCGAAAGGTGCTTCTGGGCGTGAGTTGATGGTAAGGACCGATGAAGCCGTAGATGATGTGGAGGAAACAGTTCAATAGGTTCCAACAGTATGAATTCTTCTTAACGGAATCATTACACGTTTTCTTGCAGGTGTACCAAGAATATTAAGTTTGTGTAATTTTTTTGCACTTGTACGACACTGTCATATTTCAAAGTGTTATACTATTACTCTAGTAATGTAATAATAAAACATTAGAATTATCTTAGCAAAGCCAGTATTCATCTTTGGAAACCTCGTCAGAATACTGACTCTTATGTTTCACTGCTTCTTTAGTTGCTTTCGGTCCTTTCGGGCCAATGACGGCATGTTACCTCACTCCATCCAGACAAGTGCTGCCGTGGTACCATACTTCTTTCGGATCAGGGTTGGCATGGTACCATACTTCTTTCGGATCAGGGTTGGCATGGTACCATACTTCTTTCGGACCAATGTTGGCATGGTACCATACTTCTTTCGGACCAGTGTTAGCATGTTACCCTACTTCTTTCGGACCAGTGTTGGCATGTTACCCTACTTCTTTCGGACCAGTGTTGGCATGGCACCGTACTTCTTTCGGACCAGTGTTGGCATGGCACCGTACTTCTTTCGGACCAGTGTTGGCATGGTACCGTACTTCTTTCGGACCAGTGTTGGCATGGCACCGTACTTCTTTCGGACCAGTGTTGGCATGTTACCCTACTTCTTTCGGACCAGTGTTGGCATGGCACCGTACTTCTTTCGGACCAGTGTTGACATGGTACCATACTTCTTTCGGACCAGTGTTGGCATGGTACCGTGAAACTAACTACATCTTCTTGTACCTTTTCGCAGCTTACAATACAAAACCGTACCCTATAATAACTCATCCATTTGATACGATGTTGTTAAATAGCCAATGAATACAAGGATTATTTCTTGGAGCTGGTGCTGAAGAGTGATTTGTTGTTGTGAGACCTTGCAGCTGTTCAACAAACAGTAATGACGGTTTGAATAGACGTGTAATGACGTTAATGAAATGTGGGAGGGCAGCACCGTGCAGATGTGACCGGAAGAGACTCGTTGTTATTATTGTTTTCCTTTACCCTGTAACCTACAATCTGCAGAAATTGCTGGCTTTATTGTTGTCGTCATGGACGTTGTGCAACTTGATATGCTTGGCCTACATGCAGTGGTTGTTAATTTTCGGTTCCCTTTCCCTTTACATTCCCCAAAAGAAGTGGAGAGAGGGGGCGAAATGTGTGTTTGTGTTATCGTGTATTGTTTCTTTGTTTGATTTGTCCTGTTCCTTGATTGTTATATATTTTCTATTGCGGTTCCCATAGTTAGGAACTGTGGGTGTTTTTTTTTCCTTGTCGGTTTGAGAAACATGATGGAAATATTTTCCACACTCCTGTGGCTGTATATATCAGTAATAACACTTCCTAGTCTGTTAGGTCAGTTTGCAGTAAATTACATGCATGTGGATTGGTGATTATGAAGAAAATGACACAGCTGAATTTGTTGTAGAGGCATGCCAGGACTTGCCTTTCATTTTATGCGCACTTGTCCGTCAAGTAGGGAATATCACGTGACTATGAGCCCGAGATGTATATATATATATATATATATATATATATATATTCCACGGCGAAAGAGCCCTAGTGGGGCAGGACATTCCCACTATCAAGGCTTCACTACCACAATCAGACACGCCACACTCGGTAGGATTCCTCTGGACGAGTGATCAGCCCGACGCAGAGACCTCTACCTGACAACACACTACTTTCACAACAGAAAGATATCCATGCCCCCGGCGGGATTCGAACCCACAATCCCAACAAGAGAGCGGCCACAAAACCACTACTTAAACGGCGTAGCCCGTGGGATTGGCTGAGATGGATATATAACCGTAATTAGCTCCATACAGCTGATTTCGTTATCTAAAAAATCGATAATCATTCAGTCGGGCAAGAAGTTTTCCGCGCGCGCTCGTGTGTGTGTGTGCGTGCGCGCACGCGTGCGTTTGTTTTTTTCGAAACAAAAATTAATTGTCATGTTCGCCAGTTGCCGCACCTGGGTTCGATCCTGTTTCGGTTGTTCCCAGTTCCAATCTTACGCCGTAAAATACAATTTACTACTAACACTCTTCTAGGGTTCACGTCTCCCAAATATTTTATTTCTCTTAGTTTTCCTCACTAAAGTTTTGTAAATATTTCTCACCTTCCTATTTCTTCGTCTGTCTCATTTCTTTCATTTAGCGTACCAGTAATGACGGTTTGATGAAAATTGTGAAGGCCTTCACTGTGCAATATTCTACACGCTCTTGTTTCTTTCTCTTCATTATATGTCGAAGTGATGAGAGTGAAATAAAAGTCAAGCCCTACGAGTTGAAATGGTAGAAACTGGACAAAATAACGGCACCTGTCAAGACAGGTCCATTAAATCAAAGCGTCCTCCAATATCAATCCCAAATTACGTCACACATCTCCAGTTCAGTGAGTGGCGAGAATCAGCGATGAAGTTGCGTTTGTTTTAATACGATAATTGAATTGCTATTACTTAGCTGCATATTTTGTAAATCCTGGCTTCGAACCTGGGCACAGTCACGCGCTTTTCTGTTTGAAGTTTTTGTGTCTTCTGCAGTCCTTCCGTACAAGAGCGGGCCAGTGTTTTAGAACAGGCCACGACAAATTCCTTATACATCATCAAAATTTTTTTTAGTAATTACTTATATATTTTGATGCTCTATAACCCAAGACCACTCACCCCCTTTTAGTGCCGCGGTTATGGAAGAGTAGAGCTATTCCTCTACCCACCTCTGGGTCACACCGGGCCTGTAACGGGATCACTTTATATTTACCTTTTATAACCAAAGAACACGATTAATAAGTCACAGATAAATAAATAAATGTGTAAAGAGAACAAATATATTTTAATTTTCTATAAAGTTTGCGCATTCAGAGAGAATGATGAACAGATCCATAATATGGGCCTGTGTTTATTTAATTTCCCTGTTAAACAATTGTTCTGCGAAATTCTTTGCCCGTGTTTACTTCACTGTAGCCTCATACGGCCCACGACGGAGTATAATTTCCCACGCCAATTGTAAGGCGTATGGAGCCGTGTTGATAACTTGTACGTATTCTTAGCCTCAACATGAATTACATGTAAGATGTTAAATGTATGTTCTGATAGTCTCGCCCCTGGCAAAGAGCCCCACCCTACACTGATTTGTTGACATATTTTAGCGGCGAAACCCCTTAGGAATTTAATTCAATAATTAAAGTTTGTTTCTTAGAATTCTGACCTACCTAACTACGAAATGACTCCATGTATGCGAGGCAGTGCATGAATAAAGAGACTCGAGGACCCACCTCGCGCGCTGCTCATATGTTCCGTACAGTACAGGCCGTGTATCGATTCACAGATCTTACAGGCCGCTGAAGAAAGTGTTTTAAAACAATTACAAATAAACAACACGCTGAAACATTATCACAGCCCATTAACATACTGTAGAACATACTATTGTCAATGTATGTATATTCTAAGTACATGCGTATTGTGTAGAAACCGACGGTGATAATAAGACTGCCCTACCCAAGTAGTTACAAACAGTGAAATTCACAAAGTGTTCTTTGACTCCTTCGTAACAACCCACAGATATAAATCAGTGTTCACGTTCACAATGTGGCGCGTCGTGCTAAGGTGATCGCTAATTGGTGCCCCGTTTTTTTTTTGTGCGGCCACTTAAAGAGTTTGTGTCACGATAAACATAATGCACCCACAGTATGTATGATTTAAATTTCTGTGCATGTACAACACTCACTGTAGCTGTTATTATTTTTATCGTGTCATCCTAAATGTATGTGTTTCAACAAACCGATGCACAGAAATATTCTAGCACATTAAAACACTTTATTATCCAACAGATGCACAAATATATAATTCGTAGATACAATTATACTTATTATAAAATATTTAAAATTGCTCCAACATGTTTCGGATCACAAGGGATCCATCATCAGGGAGCTTGATACAGTGCTTGGCTAAAATTACAGTAATGGTAACCAAGCACTCTATAAAGCTCCCTGATGATGGATCCCTTGTGATCCGAAATATGTTGGAGCAATTTTAAATATTTTTAAATATTTTATAATAATTCTAATTGTATCTACGAAGCATATATTTCTGCGTCTGTTGGATAATAAAGTGTTTTAATCGTTATTGATGCACGGTACAAACATGAAGATTATTCTAGCACAATTGGTACACATGTTTTGTATTTAGTTGGTCAGGGCTTAAAATCTATTGTCAGTAATTCAGCTATCGGCGTCTCGTTTTGATCTCCGGTATAGCACAAGCACACATCCAGCACAACCATGAACACGGAACTCATACATAAAGTTCACTCTCTTGATTTCCGGTGCATTATGCACATTTAGCCCTTTTTTGTCTGTTTGGACAATACATAAATCGAGCATCTGATTCAGCGTCGTAGAATAGAGTCTGAGCTCTGGCAGCAACGTTAACATTTTAAAGCCTAGCGATTAGTGTATGTATCACTAGTCTTAAAGTTCAGAAATTCTACACTCTGATCACAGAGCATTTATATACTTTGTATGTATCTCAGAAAAAACAGTGACCCTCTTCCTATATAGCACTCAACGACTGGTTTTTATAACTGAGGTGACAAGTGTTTACTGAGTGGTACGAACTGGGTCTTTAAATAAACACAGAATTGACATGGGTTAAAATTTTGACAGGAATATCAAATTACGTGTGATAATCCTCACTGTGTTTCTTGGATGCAAAATTTCGCGTTGGGTTTCCCGTCAATAAATAATTCAGTAGGTGTTTTATAAAATTGCTTTTAGAGCTAGCAATTTCTATTTAGTATTTCTCACCTGACGTGTGCACAAAATCTGTAGGTAGGTTAATGTAGAATACTTTAAGTTATGTTTACACAAAGCGATAGGCTGCATACTAATGCTACTGCTACCTACCCTAAGAAAACTTTCAGCGGAAGAACACGTCGTTTCACTCCACAACTGACTTCTTGATGGAGGTGACACCAAGCGTCGACGTCTGAAGACTAGCGAAGATAGCTAAGTTGCTTCTTTGCTTGAAGTTTTGCTGACTGCCGGACGGTTATCGCGTATCGATCTCCATATTCACATAAACCTTGTTTTTTTTATAAGATATTATATTTCTTTGTCCCCACTCCCTTCCAGATATTCACAGTCGATTCACCCTCTCCCCATCCAGTATAAATCCTCGCCTCTATTTCATACGTACGCAGCCCCTAAATGTTCGCTGATAGGAATAAGAATGAGATGATCAGATTGTGCAAAACTTGTTCTACTGGAAGGGAGCCTTGCAGGCTGTTATTTGAATTGAATAGTTTTCTCGACCAATAAGAGCCGTAGAAAATATATGTATTAGGGGTGGTGATTGTGTCTGGGGGAGAGTATTTTATGGGTGCGGATCGCCTACCTACCGCCCCCCCCCGTGTACATTATGGAAGCTCGTAGCTCGGTTCTCACCATTTGCCAAATGTTACAGCGCACTGCGTAGGATCCGTAAAAAGGGAGTGGGCACACACAGGTTTAAAGCCAAAGTACAAAATTTGGCTAAGTTTTTTTTTTTTGTTGTTTCGTACATAGCTGTAAAACTGAGATTTAAATTCATGTCCAGAAACCGCCTCTGTCGTTTTAATCCGCATTTGGTTTCTATTATATGTATATTTATTTGTATTTCAAGTAAGACTCAAGACTACAAAGTTAACTAGTAAGTAATATATTTATTCTGACCACATTGGTAAATAAAAGACAATGAGTTGGACGAGGTACTTGGAACGAAAGCAAAAGTCGCTAAACTAATGCCCGACCGAAATATTTCACGAAATTATACCACTGGGAAAACCAAAGCTCTGGGGGAGGATGACGTCACATTTAAGAAGACGGCAGTCATCAGTTGAGTAAAAAAAATTTTTTCCTATAACGTTTAACGATTATTTCGCTCTGCGAAACGCTTACTTGTGCTAAAACTTCTGGGCTCCTCCGTTCTTCTTAGCGCAGTTTGTAATACATTTATTTCAGCACAAGCTTCTTTAATTTTCTGGCCATTAAAAAACAGTCAATTGCTTCCACTTTAATGAATATCAATATTCATTTTGAAATTCAGATAACTGTGCATCGTTATAAATTCTTATGATAAAACCAACTATATGCACTAATTTCTCACATTTATTTTTGGAATGAAACTCTATACGTTTCGGGCAGTTCCTCTGGCCATCATCAGGAGTTTTTCACTGTAAACACAACATTGGTATGGGTCATACAGGTTTGCTGACAGCTTGCGAGCAGGATCAGGACGTCAGTAAACCTGTGTGACATATACCATTGCTGTGTGTACAGTGAAAAACTCCTGATGATGGACAGAGGAACTGCCCGAAACATATAGAGTTTCATTCCAAAAATAAATTTGAGAAATTAGTGCATCTGTTTGAATAAAGGTAGACCAACTTGATGACACGTGCTTTATTATGTCAATTTATTGCTCAACATGTTTCGGATGTTAATACATTCATCTTCAGGAGCTTGCGACTGCTTGGTGCATCTGGTTCTTTTTATCATAAGAATCAACATTCTCATTAATGAACCAGCCATGAATTTCTGTGACACGAAATAACTGAACTAAGCTTTTCCAAGCTGAACTTTCAGCCTATTAAAAAATAAATATTCAATGCAGGAATGCAGAAATCCTGGCAAGTTGGGCGTGGCTAATAAATTTCGTATGATTGCGCCTTAGATTTGTGGATTTTAGGTATATAACTTGCTTCACGTCACCCTTTTGGAGCCCAGAATTTAGGGGTTGTGTCTAGATATTTTGATAATATGTGCACCAATTCTTTAACAAATTTACACGTGACTGTGTTGATAAACAATGCGAAATCTGCATGTCATTGAAGCAGGCTAGGTTCAGATTATCCACAACTTACCGGCATTTTGTTATGCGTTGTACAGCCTCTGACTTGTAGAATTTCGTACTGTGTAAAAATACAAGAAGGAGTTGTGTTACCAATTCTTATTTACACGTAAAGAAATTTCAGACGCATTTAATATTACATAAATCTGCGCATTTCACTTGACTCCAAATATAGAAACTGCTTTGTGTTAATCTACCCTTTACAAAGCGTTAATTCTGTTTCGCCGATAGGCTTAACCCAATGGTGATCCATCGTACTGCAGTCTGGCCTCCTAAGGTAGATGGTTGTCGAAGGTTCTATAGAAGACAATGCCTTCATGTAAAAGAAATGAAGATGCTGGTGCACATCTAGCAGGTGGGCGGGATAGCTCAGTCGGTACAGCTACTCGCTACGGGCTGGACGTTCCGGAGATCTAATTCCTTGTGGGCGATATTTCCTGCACCCCTCCATACCGGTCCCGGGACCCTCCCAGCTTCCTATAAAATGGGTACAGGATCTCTTTCCCGGGGATAAAGCGGCTGGAGCGTGGCGTTGGCCACCTACCGCCACCTAGCGCCGAGGTTAAAGAAAAAGTAGAGCTATACCTCTACTTCCAATATGGGCCTTCGTGGCCTGTTCTGGGGTGAAATTTACCTTTATCTTACCCATCTAGTGTAACGTACGATGTCTTAATCCAAGTGAGCCCAATATATTTTAATTCCATTATCACCGTTTAAGTTCAGTATTTTATCGCCATTGTCCACAACGGCATATGGAGACGTGTGCGGGCTCAAAGGGGACTTCTGTTTTGCTGCATTCCTTTATTATACGAAACGTGAACTGTATTGTATTGATTAAGGCGGGGAAACGCAATTTCCTGGTTGCTTTCTAGCGAAACTCACATATATACGTCCAGCTTTGTGAGGACAAGAACAAAGATTGTTTCATTCGACGACAGTGTGGATGCCGTGACTAGGGGGTATCTGCACTCTATAATACGTCAATTGGCGTAATGAGTGTGGCACATTTGGTGCTTTCTTTGCCGTGTTGCATTGTAACTGATCTTGTAATAAATATGTCAGTGGTTAATTGTGTGACCATGCAGGGAACGGTAGAGAATTGTTCTGGCTGTGGTGAACTGTGCATATAGAAAGGCTTTGAAATTTGTAGGACCAGTGACTTTTCTACATTCCCCAATTTACTTCTGCCTGATTATACGTTACGAGTTCAGGGATTTTGTGTACAAAATTTAAGTCCCATGCTCTAGAGATAATTTCGTAACTTCAAGAGAGTATTTCTTAAAACCGAGAGGAATGTAAGTGCTATTATACTGGGTTATTAGAAATTATTGTCGGGGTTTTAACAACTTGCCACCTCGTTCTCCAGATGCAACCCCATGTGATTTCTTTCTATGGGGTTACGTCAAGGATCAGGTTTATGTTTCTCCTCTTCCGCAAGTATCCCGGAACTGAAGGTACGAATCAGAACCGCCATTGAAACCATCACAGCTGACATGCTACAAACAGTTTGGAACGAACTCGATTATCGTGTTGATGTTTGTAGAATCACAAAGATTGCACATATAGAGCACCTGTAAGGTATGTAACAAAAACTAGGAGTGTTGTTCTATTTTTAAAAAAACATATCCTCCTATTTCAAGTGTATTGTGTATGACAAGTTGTTAAAACCTCGACAATCATTTTGAATAACCCTGTATATAATACAGATTCATATGGAAATATTAATGTTCAATAAGTGAAACGGTTCATCATTCTTTGTTTTTCACTTAATATTAGTAGGGTGATTAAAATAAGAAAAGGAACTGGGTCAGACGTCTGGAATTGGTGGAAAGTAATATGTATGGCCGGAAGATCGCGGGTTTAATTCCCGATGGCGTCATTGGAATTTCTCATTAATTATAATCCTTCTGGTCGCACTATGGTTCTTGGGTCGACACAGCCTCTAAAAGAATTGATTACCAAGGATATTTCCTGGGGGTAAAGGCAGTCTGTGCCTACGGCTAACAACCGTCCCAACTAGCCTCAAACATCTGTAACCCTCAGGGCCTGTACAGGTATTGCTTTATATATATATATATATATATATATATATATATATACTAGATTGCGAATATGTTGCCAGAATTTAGCTGGCCAATTGTAGATTTCGATGGCTAGCTTCCCTTGTCATTTTTCAAGCTCCATAAATATACAAATCTGTTTACCAGCTGAAAATATAATATGCTTACCAGTTGAGTGAGTGGCAACATTTCGAAACACACTGTGTACAGTGGTGTTAATTAGGATATAATTGTGCAAATTATTAGGTCATTTGTGAAATTGGAACCGCCTGTACGAAAAAAAAAAATTCGGCTCGCCCTTTGAAAATGTTATTTAAAATTTTTACTGTTTTAAAATGGAGCGAGTTTGAAATTGCATAAGTCGAGTTTCTGCACCCTCCACCTCCTTTGATCCTACTGGAGCATCTTCAGAGTGAAGTAATACAAATGCGATAAAAACGTCGATTTTGTCCACTAATCGGTTTCTACCTGAAGATGATCCAGTAGGTTTTATGTTTGTAGTTCCGTGCACCGTAAATCTAGGTTGAAGAAATCCAACAAGATGCAACAGTATGCGGATATCTATTTACTGCTAAATTACTGTACATGTTTCGGGCTTCCATCGCGCACATAATCAGGAGTACATAAAACTGTAGTTGCAGCCTCTGGTACAGATCACACTATCTGAGGAGCAAGTTTCTTCAAATGTGACCAAAAAGGACTCCCTATTTGGTCACCTTTGAAGAAGCGTGCTTCGCAGATAGTATGATCCGTACCGGAGGTTGCAACTACAGTTTTATGTACTCGTGATGATGTGCGCGATGGACGCCCGAAACATGTAGAGTAATTTAGCAGTAAATAGATATCTGCATACTGTTGCATCTTGTTGGATTTCTTCAACCTATGATCCAGTAGGGTCGATAACATAGAGGATTTATATTCAGACATGCCAAGCGGTGAACCAATGGGTGGATAATATTAGGATGGATCTCCAGGAGGTTGGATGTGGATATATGGACTGGATTGGGCTGGCCTCGGATAAAGACAGGTGGCAGAGGCTTGTGAGTGCGGTAATGAACCTTCGGATTCCGTGAAATGCGGGGAGTTTCTTGACTAGCTGCAAACCAGTTAGCTGCTCAAGAAGGACTCTGCACCATGGAGTAAGTAAGTAAGCGGTGATCCAACTGCTTATAAGTTGATGGTCGCTTGTTTTTCGCCTGTTAATCGTGCAGGTGGGGCTGAGGTAGAATAGTATGGCGACTTGCGAAGGGCTAGATCGAGAGGCGGTGGAGGCGAGACTTTCTGTGCCCAAACAGACCAGCCCAGAGACCAACCCAGCCTCCTGTACAACAGGTTCCGCGACTTTCCCGGTGGTAAAGCAGCCGGAACTTGTTGCTGACCACCCACTCCCTTCTAGCGTTAAGGCTGCAAATGGGTTGGAGCTGTAAATTCTTTTCCCCTCTGTGCCAGCACAGGCATGCCATGTGTGGACTTGTACTGCATATAAAAATAAACTGATTATACAAATGTATTATCCTTCCGCCAGTCCTAATGATTCGTATGCATATTTATTCGACGAATTTCAGTTCTGCCTAATTTAATAATAATTTGCAAGTAAAGCCCAAATTGTCAGAGCACTAGATTAAAAATTGTGTTATTTGGAAAAAATAAAGATTTGTGTTCTGTATAAACTGGGGACATTTTCATCTTTCCAGAAAGATTCTGACCCATTAGATAGTTGAACAGGGGAATAATCGTATATCAAGGTAAAGATATACGTAAAGTTCACCCTTGAACAGACCACGAAGGCCCAAAGGGAGTAAATATATAGATATACTCTTTCTTTAACCTCGGCGGTAAATGGAGTTAGTGATCAACGCCACATCCCAGCCGCTTTATCCCTGGGAACGACACAGTACCCGTTGTACCGGAGGCTGGGTGGGACCCAGGAATAGTCTGGACGGGTGAGGAAAATCTGGCCCTCCACCGGGATTCGATCCCCGGACCGTCCAGCCCCTAGCGAGTCGCTATACCGACTGAGCTATCCCGGCCCACAGTATTCGTACATTTGGACACAACGTGCTGCTTTCTGCAGTTGTGGATGTTCATTACTACGTTCTACAACTGTTGGCACAGGGTATGGAGATCAAAAGATATAGAACTGCGGGCAAAATTGCTTTGCATCTGAAGCAGCTGATTTTTAGTCTCCACTGATAAGCCTGTGCGATCCGGAGTAGCGTAGGATCAGTCCTCGGTTACTAGGTTGGTTGCGCGCCGTGGTTCAGTTCTATCCCATTTCGAAAGCGTACAGAAGGGCTCTGGACCCAAAGAGCCTCCTATTCAAAAAGAAACTGGGGCTTTTTTTTTCCGGGATTAAAAGGGCGGGGCGTAAAACTACTATTCGCTCCATTTAGTGGCGAGGTTAAGAATGATTACAGGTGTAACTCCACGCCTACATACGCCTTAATGGCTCGCGGGGGGAGGATTTTACCTCAACACAAGCAAAAACCAAGCTAGCAAATCAAGAATTATTGCAAATTTATTCGGCTTTCTCTGAAGGTGTGGAAAAGGCGTGGTTTTGTTTGTTGTACACAGTTAAATTTGCTTTGAAAGAGGGCTGCCAGTTTTTCATTCAAATACACTGTAAGTGAATAGTAAAAGGGAAGCAGGAGCGACTGAGCCCAATACCGTCGCTTGTACAAAGCGAACTGTTTTCATACAACTAAAAAATTATAACGCGAAATGGATTTTTATGCGCGTTCACAGAATTACGAAAAGCGACAATTGGCTTTGTCGTGTCTGTCTGTCTGTCTGTCTGTACGTCCATCCATTTGCACGGAACAACTCGGCTCCACTGGACAAATTTTCAAGAAATTTGATAAGTATTTTTAAAAAATCTGTCAAAAAAATTCAAGATTCATTAAAGTCGGACAAGAAATCGTGTACTTTACACGAACACCTATGCAAAATTTTGATCATATCTCGCTCAGTTCTTCTAAGAATGAGAAATGTTTCAGACAAAAATGTTGTACAGCAAATCGAAACAAACCCTTTATGTTCTGTAACTCCCCCCCCCCCCCCCCCCCCCCCCACCACATTTTGTGAAGTCATGTTTTCTGGATCTCACAGGTACAAGTCACAATCTCAAAAACCCTCTATGGATGAGATTACTAGAGTATATTTCTTCACAGTTCCATCCTGG
>Ga0123354_10010557_pt1 | contig 14242 bp, 6 predicted proteins | sample TergutLab28metaG_2_FD_97872 | JGI IMG/M metagenome (GOLD analysis project Ga0123354, IMG submission 97872) | Labiotermes labralis P4 segment gut microbial communities from Petit-Saut dam, French Guiana - Lab288 P4 | ecosystem: Host-associated > Arthropoda: Insects > Digestive system > Gut ... | reverse complement strand
TTTTTCTGCTATGCTGGTGCCCTTGTCCATTCTTCCCCCCCCCCCCCCCCCCTTTTGGTTTTTTTGTTTTTTTTTTGGGGGGGGGGGTCATTTCCTGTCCAGTTATTGGATTCTGTGAACGATTTAATTTGTCTTAGAAAAAGTGATGCTCTGGCTGAACACAGCTCACAGCTGCCACAGAATGTGATGACAGTAATAACAACAACAAAATATTATTGCTTTTCTTTACCCTGTTATATTTACTGGTTTTCCTTTGAATTGAATTGAACTGAATTGAATTGAAGTGAATTTATTTTTACGTTCAGTAATTTCAAAAAGTTACAAAACCACTGCATATAAAACATGTCAACCAAGAATAAATATTCTTATAAAATGTAAATATACAAGAAACAGTAGAAGACTACAGATGAGCATAAATGATAAAGACAGCTATGAAGAGAGACAGATGAATATATCTATGTGTCATATGACACATATCGCAATATGACCTCTATATATAATAATTCACAATTTAATAAAGTTTGCTGATAGTTAATAGACTTAAATAAATATTCAATACATCATTCAATAAATACAAACCTTGAATGACTACCAAATAAACAGAATAAATAGAGCATATATAGAAGACTTAAAAGCGGAATTTACAAAATCTAGGAACCCCAATACCTACTTATTACTATTGTTATTATAATATTTATTTAATAAATAAAAAGAGTTCATGTATATGAAATTTTTAAAGCACTTTTAAGTGTCCTCTGATTAGTGGGAAATTTTTTAAGGTTAAAAGGAAGGCTATCAAAATCATAATACCTGAGTAGTAAACACCCTTTATGTAAGTTAGTGTGTACGTAGCCCAAACGTTGATGTGTCATGGAAAAAGAATTAGGAAGCTTGCAAGTGTTAAAGTGGCCCACCTTGGCATTTGCATGGAGGGAATGATACAAACCTCATATTCCAAATCTGCAGTTAAGGCAATCAAATTATCTAAACTGTGTTCCTTATCCACTTCATCACAGCAGGTTACATTGGCTTTCTGTTTATAGAGCTCACCTCAGAAGCACATGAAACTCAGCCCACGAATAGGAACTCAGGCACATCACCAGTCCAGCAGCAGTCAGCTCCTGTCAATGTCAGCACCCAACAAATTGCCCGGTAGTCCAACTAGGAAACTACGAGGTGAAACTAAGAAGTGTCGCAAGGTATATGGAATGGAGCATCGAGAACTGTGGTGCACCCAGTGTAAATGGAAGAAGGCATGCACAAGATTTGGGGATTAGAGTGAGTGCGTCTTGTCATTGTCAGATTGTGGCAACAGGGCCTTAAATAATGGGCATTGTCCAACAGCAGTCATGAACATTGGTAACATTGCTTCCAGAGAGTTTACCAAAGTTCGAAGAAGCACTTAAACATAGAACCAAATTGTTGACTATGGTCTGCACTGGACAAACAAGTATGTATCTTTTGTGTTAGTTACAGTACATGTAAGCATTACATCAATACAAACAGTACAAGGTTTGGTGCCCAGCTTTTGGTCATACTGACTGTGGCTGAAAGGTTGATGTAGTAAGTCCCCAAAATGGTGGACATCCTGCTCTCTGTCTACCTCTCACTTTAACTGGTTATATCTGCCTAGATCAGTATTTTTCAAAGTATGCAGCTTGCAATTTTGATGTAGTTCCCTGTTCATTTTGTAGGTGGAGTCCAGAGACTGAATGCAGAATTATTTTACATTTCTGCGAATTAGATAAGAAGTCCCCAAATTATAGACCTAAATGCCTGTTGTGGAACTTTTGTTCAAGTTCACACCTTTGTCACTACAGCCAGCATACAAGTAGGGAATATGATCTCTCCCTACCAACTGATTACCTCTTTCAATGGCACTGATATGTTTTAAAAACTTTGGTGATAATACCCTTGTTCTTTGTGGGTGCAGCCTCATACCTGGTGCCCTGTCGTGTTCTACATGATACTGCCATGTTGTAGTCAAACATTTGAAGAGCATTTATTGTGAATATCAGTATTTCTTGTTGGTTCTGACAGTGAATTTATATTGCTAATCTAAATTGTTTACTTTATTAGGAATTGTGGAAATACAGTTGCTGTCAAATTCAGTGGTTCTTTAACTGTGTGGTCAGGTTTATGTTAGTTTAATAGGTTCATATCACAGTTTTCAACTAAGATTCAGGTAGCATGCTGTGTTGGTACCAAGACAGCTTGCAGTGTTCTGAGTACTTGTCTTTACTTCAACAGATGAAATCCATTTTCAGTAGATATTCACAGATAATTATATAAGCTTAGCAAATCAAATGAAGTATCCATTTCACACACATTTATTTTATAGAATGGTTTGTTTTGCCAGTGTGTAATGCATGCAGGGTCTCTCTCTCTCTCTCTCTCTTTCTTGTGTCATGGCTGTTTGGACCAGGGGTCAAGACTGGCTGGCAATGAATGACAGGCAAGGATGTAATTTAAAAATTTGCAGTGCCTTCCAACTTCGAAGAGAAACTGTCTGTGGTAATGTAGAGAGAAAATATCAACTTAGTCTTTACAATGGCAAATGGGTGTGGACTCCTGTAGGCTCAGAGGAAAGTTCTGCAATGCATTAGCTACCGGCATATAAAATGTCACCACAGTGCAAACTGGAGGTGAGCATCACCAATGAAATTTTTCAGATGAAATGTCATGTTGTACGGAGAGTATTTATGGTTTTTATTTTAATTGTAGTTTATGGAGCACTGTTCCTTCATATTTTTCTTTTATCAGTTGCGCAAAAATGTCCTCACTGTTAGCAGCAGCAACAGCAGGCCTGTAGCCCTGGGTAGGCTTTGCCTTCTGCCATAGTTTTCCTCCATTTTCCATGGTCTTTGGCCTTCCTACTTAGTTCCTAACACCATTATTTGCCAGGTCATCTGTCACACAATCCAATAATCATAGTTTTGGTCACACTTCTGCTCTGTGATCCTAGAATGCAGCAAATAGGAATCGTGTAGGTGCAGCTGCTTCATCCATCCTTATGACATGCCCAAATCATTTCATTCTTGCACCCTTGATCATGACAGCTATATCTGATTTTAAAATGAAAGTATAATTCATATTTATATCTCATCCACCAGATTCCTTCCTCCTATACCAGATCATAGCCCCAGAAAATGTATTAAATTAAATTACGGAATAAATCTGTAATTTGGGTTGCAATATTGACTAATCAACATGCATATGCTTGTCCATTTTTTGCATTTATATAGAGCTGGCCTCATGTCCAAGCACCATGTTACCAAGGTATATATGTATATGTAGGTCTGAGGTAAATTTTGCACTAGATGCACTAGATGGAGGGTGGATCAGCTGCTCTCTTAAGCTGAATCTCCCCCAAAGAAATACACCTGATTGACGACCTGACAAGCCATACAGCTTTTCCAACATATTCACTTAAAAGGATGAAATATTAACATTTATTTGAAAAAAATTGCTTGTTTTTTAATGGTCCTCAGATCGTTCTTACTATGAAGTAAGACAATACATTGGAACTGCACAAAAACAGAAACAAAAAAAAAGTAGTTTGACCTAATTTGAATGATTCAAAAGGGTAGTGAGCTAATAATATAAGGAGGGAATATCAGAATGTATATATTTCTCCCATTATTGCTGAAATAGTTAATTCAAGGCGATTATGACAAGTTGGGCATGCAGGAACCCAACATAGTAAGAGCTGTGATACAGAAGTTCTTGGACAGCACAAACTTCAAAGTCTGACTGAGACATAAGCGGAATTTTAATATTGAACCAAATGTTTGAACAAATAATATTAAGCAGTGGATTCAGTTTTACTGATTTGTTCTGTGCTGCTGCTGTGAATTGTTTTGGCAGGTAATAGCTGAGAAATCAAAGGAATACACATGAACTTTGACCATTTACCTAATTTGGAATGGCTAGTAATGTGTTTTAACAATTTAAATTTTATCATTTCATTTTCATTTAATTCTTTTGGAATCATGTGCTGTCATTTTGATTCCCTGTAAACAATGGAGAGTTTTAAGACACTGACTGTCACACATTATATTGGTGTCATGTATGAGGCAGTATAAAAATTAAGTGTACTGAAATTGTAAATTTTCAGTGGTACATGTGCTGGTTAATCATACATCAGAATGACAAAAAGCATCTTATACAGTCTGTCCTAAAATTCAATTTAATAAAATTTCCAGCATCCTACACATTTCAGTATTATTTACTTGCAGCCATCAGTGTTTCCATTTTAGTGAGTAACTAGCATCTTTACATGTTACATGTCAACATAATATACAGTTGATATGTATGCATATTATTGTTATTGTCAATAATTTTGCTACAGTGACCCTTTCTTAAGTGTCATATCTCTTAATTATTAATGTGTGATTGGCGCTTCTGCATGTCAGGCTTCTTCCAGATATGTAGATAGAATCTGGTATGCATTCATCTGCTTGTGTGATCTGAGAATTTCACAGTGGTGTGGCTGGAGATCAAAGTCTTGTGGGATGTTGACCAGTCAAGCAGTCCAAGAACACTTCTTTTGGACTGCTAGACCTTGAAATAGAAGGCACTGTGATCCTTCAATACATTTGTAACTATTTATCAACTGACATGGTGTAACATGAGATGATTTGAAACTTAGTGAAATGGAATCTCTGAATATGTGGAGCAAACAGTGTCAAAATATGTAGGATGCAGTAGTTTTCAATTAAATCAAACATGAAGAAATGTTGTAACTAGATGGTTGAATTGTTCTGATGTCATACAAGGAGAACTTGAAAAAGACTGCACTAGTGTGATCGTACTAGCTTCATCAATAATTTTGGGACTCTGACGACATTAAATCAATGTTCACTTTTGTTACTTTAATTACGAAATGACTGTCTTGGAGAACTTCTGACATGATAAGGCAGTAAAACTCACTTCTCATTTGTGATTTCCGGCTTGTAAAGGTGATATATTGTGCTAAGGATGAGGTTTGTAGCAGGTGTAAACATGAATGGACACAAGGACTCTGTCTCCAAAATCTGAAAGCAGTCAGGACAGGACAAGATATAACCATGTTTGCTGGAACAGGCTTAGAATGTGACTGGAAACATGTGAGGTCATGAGAGGGGGAATGTCTACCATTCAAGTGTTATCAAAAGCACATCTTCAAGCAATATTATGTGTGAATAGAAATTCCAGTGAATACTGCCTTGCAAAGCTCATAAGCTGTTAAATGCCATTATAAAACGCACATGCTCTTTTTGTGGTATTTGTTCACTGTAGTTCTGGATTAGAAAACTTGTGATTTTTTTTTTTATTAAAACTGTTCTTTTTGAAGCAAATAGCATGCCATTGCATCTTAGTATACTGTTTGGAAAACTGCAGATAAATTTAATAACACAGAAACTATGGGAAGACAACTGAGACAAGAGCATGTATAGTATAACCCTTCAGAAACACATGGCGAGGGATGTTTTAAATTTTTTGTGGTCATATAATATGGGGGAGGGGGGGAAAATAATAATAATTTTCCTTCCCACTACTATGAATTATTTTATATTTCTTATGATAGTACATGAGTGTTAGGAGGCTTTATTAGAACTCATTTGTGGACCAAACCATACAAAAATGCCTCTCAGATTATAAAATTTATTGGTCTTGAAACTGTAATTTGAAGCTGGTCTTCAGCAGTCCAAGTGCTACTTTCCCATAATTTTAAGTCAGGATTGCTTATGAAGGGTTCTTGCTTCTTTGTGCTTGACTCATTCTGCCACATCCTCATTCTCCTACTGCTTTACTCAACCATTCTTTGGCCTTATGACTTCCATTGCCTTTCTATACCATGGTGGTCAATTCTGTATGATGCAATTTAAATTTTACATTTTTAAAACTGCAAGTAATATCAAGTAAATTTATAATGTGGATATCATTCTAAATTCAGTCACACTGAGTAGCAACATACTTAATACACAGGTATTGCCTGAATTTTAACAGTTGACATTGAATTGGATTCTGTGAGTTAAAGTGAAAAATTTCTCTTCCTTAGGTTAAACACTTCCAAAGAAATGTCAACTGATATGATATATATAAAAAGAGAAGTGGTAATTACACATAATGTAGGGTTAGGAACAGTTTGTGTTTAGGTTTTATAAACACTGTATTCCATATCATGTCCTGAAGAAGACTACTGTAGAAGTTTCTGCCACAGATTAAACTCGAGTTTGCTGCACCTTAAAAGATCACAGCCTGCAAAACTTTCCAGTGGGCCTGCATAGATATCAGAGATATTGTATATATACATTATCACTGAAACAACAGATTTGAGTGAGCAATATGCAAAATGCTACAGGGATGTGTTGGAGTAAAATCTTCCAAATGTGGAAGAAAATGGCATGTTTATAGTTGTTCGGTGTTGTAAGTTGGATATTTTTTTTTGGGCAATGAAAACACTGTTGGTATCCAGTGATTGTAATGTAACAGTCTTGTGAAGTAAGAATGATTTGTAGATATTATAAAGGTTGCCGGTTGTTAAAACTATATTCACACTAGTCAAGATACTTGTATTCTGCTAGCTTGAGGTTTATAGTACTTTTATTTTAAATGAACTGTATGTTGGTAAAAGAGAGCTATTTCTGCTTGTATCACCTTCTAAATAAGTGAAGGAGCAGCTACATAATGGGAAAAAGATAAAAAGAGATCTGCTTGGGAAGGAAGTTTTTTTAAGCCTATCTGCTGACTGTATCACTAGAAATGGTCGATGGATATGAATATAGAACATTGATGGAGTAACACCTGGAAGTGGAAAAGTAATATTAGCCTTCTGTGGCCTTACAGCAGTTGTGTTGTGTAAGAAGCTGTCATCTTGTTTTGCATCACACTAATTTTGGTTTGTACAAATCATTACTTCCTCCACCACTTTACCTTGGCTTCATAATTTTGTTCAGTTGATGCTGTAGCCTTTTATAATTACTTGAATATGTTTTTAAAGAACCTGCATTTAATTGCTGTGTTCCTCAAGTAATTTTTCATACTTTCATCTTTTTCTTTCCTGTCATGATACTGGTTTCAGTGTTCAGATCATTTTGTTCTTTTTATACATGTCCAAACACTGATGTTGCCTTTGCACTACTTTTTATTTATTTCAAACTTACAGACTTTGTTAATATGCTATGAGCCTCTAACTTTTCAGTCGTCTTCTCAGTAGTACCTGCAAAAGGTGCTGTTTTCATTCATTGAAGTTAGCTGAAGAGTCAAATAGCAGTTCACACTTTTGATATTGTTATTCAAGTTAGAAAAAGTCAGTATATTGTTGATCTGATGTCTGGTTTACTTGAGGCTTCAAGCAGAAGTTCTAACACACTTGAAACAACTTGAAACGTATTTTATGGTGTCTTCCCAATTGTTGTTAAACAATTTGAATTCAGGCAACTTGACTGGTGTGAATAAGGCTGTATTAAAGCTGTCTGTGGTACTCTTTTACATTATTTTTTTTTGGAAATATGGCACTTTAGTGGAATTACAGTGAAGTAAATTTCAGATTACTTTTACACATATGAATGAAAGTTAGAGACTACTTGTTAGAATAAGCACAAGATAATACATGATCCTGCCAGGAAAAATAATGGTGGCACAACATCGCAATATTTTAAAGTGCATGTTTATTTTATGCTCTCTTAGGTCAATTGTGATTCCATTTTTTGTTAATTGACTTGAAGATTGAGTTTAAGTATGGCTAAAAATTAATAATGTAGATAGACATGGTTTTGCAAGATCTCACATATTGAAAAAATTAAGATAAATGTAAAGGAAGTATTTGAGGAATCAACACATGCTAACATTTTAAGGCCCAGTGATGACTTAAATATTTGCTGAATGCAATGGTGAGTGGCTCAATGTTTCATAAAGTTGTCAAAAGTTCAGCAATGGTGGTGGTTCTGGTATTTAACCCTAGGCCACTGATGTGTACTGGCATTTTAAACCTTGGTCCTTAAATGGTTAAATAATCAGACTGTCTGATAAGCTGGAGAGCGAAATTATATTATTAAAGGAGTATTTCTTATTTTGTGTGAATATTAAAATTGTACAATTTGACCAAAAAAACTGGGGTCCAACAAAAAAGCCACATATTGCACAGCTTATATCACAGATATGTTTCATGTTTAATTTTTTTAACAAAAGGAAGTATAAAATAATCAGACAAAAACATGATTTAATATACACATAGCTTTAATTATGAATTACCACATCAAATATACATTGTAATTATAAATTTATTCTTATATAGTATACATAATGATTACAAATATTGTACAGTGTATAAAGTTCTAGGTCAGATTTTTATAGAGAGGGTGACAGCAACACACTTAACAGAGTGTGATGGATCTCAGATCAACCCAAATGTCATTCAGACAGAAGGAAAAGTTCAGTACAATTCTGGCTCAATAAGCACAATATATAATTCGTTATCATTTAACATTTGGTAGTTTAATTTTTTTTTTTTTTAGGCAGCTGTCAGTGTTTAGCTGCATAAATATGCTCATCACTTGGTGTGTGACAGTTTGTGTTCATTCCAAAGTAGAAACAAATTAACAGTATAAGATGTTACATTTTAATGTACATCTGTTTGGAGTTGGAATTTTGCATACTTTATTTGTTTGAACTGGATACCATTCATTAGTTTATATCTGTGATATAGATATGGTCATGTATCCCTGGTTGATTGCATAAAAGTCGTTTAATAATGCTATAGAATGAAAGTGTTTTATTGGTACATGTTTTTTAAAAAAAGTCATTCATGTTATCGGTATTTTTATTGAGAATTGTTAGATTTTTTAAAATTATACGTTTATAGCTCCCTTGTTACTGACTATGGTTCAATAAAACATATATTTGTGCATTATGATATTGTTTAAACATGTATCTGAGGAAGAAGAATGTTTGAAAATTGATTTTGTATCAGAATTCTGATACACAAGTTTTGTGTTAAAGCACAAAGTTTATAATACTTCACATTGTAAAAGACCTTGCAAGGAAATTCTGCTATTTCATATGGTAAAACTACAGGAAAAGGGGGAAAAAGTAGATGCAAAAATTATTTATGTCAGATTTCATCAAATAACACACAAGTGATGCATATGTACAGCATACTTTTTTTTGTGAAGGAATGTATGATTTGGCTGTTTGAGCACATGATACAATATTAGTGATACACATTGCAGGACGTTGTTGTATGCCTGCTCCAGTGATATTGGCTAAACATTTTATCCCCATCAGCATATTAGCAGTAAAACTATTGTCACAGCTTAACAAGTATGGTGTCTGTGAGTGTGATTGTGTAATTGTGTGTTTGTGTGTGTATGTGTGTGTGTGTGTGTGTGTGTGTGTGTGTATGTATATGTGTGTGTGTGTGTGTGTGTGTACATGTGTGCGTGTGCATGCACACACATTCTTTTTCATCAGTGGTGTGGAATGCTTTTCTAAATGTCACCTTATGGTAACTTTAGAGGTCTAAAAGATGCAGTTATATTAAAATAATTCAAATTGCCTTTCCAATACGGAAAACGAAAGTGTGGAGAACAAGAACAGGACAAGGATCTACAAGAACTGTATTTCACACATATACAATTGGTTCATTTACGAGGTCCCGTTTAAATAAACAACTTAAGAAGCAAGTACTATACTAATATTGTAGGTTGTTATCTCAGTAATTATTATAATATAATGACATATGTTATGTTGAAATATCTTCTAGAAACTAGCATAGGTAAAGATGTGTTACTTGTAATGTTGCATCTTTTGAAATAACATTTTAGAAGCAACTTTTTATAGACATTAGTGTATAGCAGTGGAACAGCTAATTTTTCATGGACAGGTGATGATGATAATGCTCATATATTCAGGGAAACGGTTGGCAAAAATGTTTGAATGTAAAACCATGAGCAAGACAAGAAACTGTAAAGAGGAATCAAAATTTGTGTGTTTATTTGAATTAATTTTCACAGGCCTCTTGCATTTCTGGTGCTTGACATGTCACAGTTAAAAAGGAGGGATTAGAACTGACATTCAGAATTTGATTTTCATAAAATGTCTCCCAGATTGGCATACTGAAATTTGATATTTATGTTAACCCTTCAGTGACACTTGGGTTACATTCCAAGTACTGCCCAGGAAGGTTAAGTTTTAAATTTATGTTATCCTTAACTGCATTGAAGGGTTAGTGGCTGAGAACATGGTGATTAGACATCTTTTGGAAAAGAGCAGACACATAGAAAAGAGGCCATGATGGTGGGAATGATACACAGAGCACATATGTTCCTGCACCAGTTTTGAGTTTGCTTCAGCATTCTGACAGCTTCGTTTGTTTGTTCCCATAGTGATCTGTGTGCCTATATCAGTTCAGACTAATGCTAGGAAAGGACTTTACAGCCAGCTGTTGTTCTAATAAAGAAGTCAGGGTAGTACAGCACACGTAAAGTACCTACAGTACCATCAGATAATAATCATTGAGACAAGAAGTTGTATGACAGGTATATTATATATTAAAATGTTTATCTCACTAAACTGTTTGGATTGGACTTTTGATACCATGCAAGTATAGAATCAAATTATTTTAAGAATTAGTTTTGATTCTCCAGGAAAGTGATAATTGTAAATTCTGATCTCACATTTTTATACGGAAATATCAGTTATGTATTTCACCCAAATCTGCATGATAGTTAACAGAGAGAAGAACAACTGAAACTAATTGCAATTACAATTACAGAGCTGCTACAAGAATAGGAAGTGAAACCATTTGTGTTGAGTGGGTGTATAGTTTAATAATCTTTACTCTAAAGTATGAATGCTTATTTGGTAATAATTAAGAATTTGGTGTCTTTTAATGTAAGAAACTTATTTTGATTTTGTAGCTTTATTTTTGTGTAATGAGTTTTAGCACTGGCTTTGTACTGGATGCAAAAGCTCTTGTCCTAGGTTCATGTGTATCAGGTCATTGTTTGTGAGAGTTTAGGTGATTGTGGTGATGAGGGTTTAGACTGTGAGCTACTGTGTTATGACACCAACTAATTTTGTGGGTAATTACTGACGTTTTGGAGGAACCTTCTGCCTCCTGTCGAAATAGGACTGACTAGAGCTGGGTTGGGTATGTTTTGGTTATGTAGGGACAGTGGAGGGATCAGGCCAAGTGTAAGGTGAAATGAGAGCCTAGGATTGAGAAGGGGGGGGGGGGTGCTTTTTTTCTCCGCATTCTTCCATTTCACTCATCATACTGCCATTTGATGCTAATGACTGCATGTTAGAAAATGATTAAATAAATCTACAGAATGCATTATGTCAGCCCTACTTTAACATGATGATATGTACGTTCATAAGTGTCGATAAGTGTCATAAGCAGTATGTCCATACAGTATTCTAAGTGCAGCATGGTGGATATTGAAATGTATTCTATCCAGTGCCATTACATTAGGTACAATATATCTACAGGGTAAGGTATATGACTACTATTTCATGACCCAAGGGTGAGTATTGTAAACCTATGTACAGGTACACAAGGATGCAGTGGTTCATAAGCTAGCTGCAATGTTTTGAACATTCAGTTTGAGATACTGAAAATGTGTTACAATATTCACAATTTTCGAACAGTACCAAGTTGCAAAATGTTATGAATTGGCCTTTCTGTAATTTTTAGAACTATGGAGTATGATATTCGTCAGGAATGCAAAGCTAAGGATCTCAACGCTGGCCAGTTTTCTTCAGTGTGTTCTGTTTTCATTTTTCAGCTTTTTGAAGAATAATGATACCAGAAAAAAGATTCATCATACAAAAATGTCTTTAGTTACTGCAGAGGTTTGCAACCAGCACTGGGAAGGACTGCACACACCCTGTGTCACAAAATTTACAACTTTCACAGTTGAAACATGTCATTTCACTGTACTCCATGAGTTGGTTTATTTTATCAGATTCCTAGTTGGCAGTGACTTGTAAGACCCAAACAAGTTGTACATTAACAGTGTACTGTTAATGTACAACTTGTTTGGGTCTTACAAGTTATGAAGAAAGACCAACAGTTTCTGGGCTCTTGTACAATATTATGAAGAAGATGACTGCAGCATATTGATGTTGTTAATGCAGTGATGGAGCCTTGAATGAGTTAGCACAGAAACTAAGCAGAAAATTTGTTGCTAATTTTAGCAATGCATAATAAGTAGTGTGTTTGCTGTTTACATAAAAAGAAGCAATCACTGTAAAGTCTTTGTTCAACATGTAAGAAAGCATTAGATTTTTTTAGAATTTTTGAGAAGTAAGACAGAAATGACAATTATTTATTAAAGCACCCAATGTGATATTAGAAATTTATTCTGTGTATAAAAAAATATATATATATTATAGCAATATAGTATACATCTTTACATTCAAACATTTCAAAATAACATTTTTATTGTTTTAATATGCCATCTCTTTTGAGACTTATTTTTAGCATATAATATCTACTTTTCTCAGGTATATTGTATATAACAATGAAGTGTCAACTACTTCCCTGTGTATAAACAATTATTTTAAGTATTTGTGATGGCAGACGGAACAGATGGAATAGTTCCAGTTAGAATGTACTGGTAATACTACTGTTTAAATTATTAAAAATGAGAACCCATGGGCCACAAATATATTCCATTTCCAAAGATTATGTATATTCAATACTTATCACAAAATACATAATCACATGAACATTTTTTAAACCATGTAATTTCTGTATGATTTTTACATAACATTGATATGATTATATTGGCCACAATAATTATATATTGTCCTATATAGAAGTGATTTTTAAATGATTGGTTAATTTGAAGGAATGAAATTACTATTGTGATAATAGCTTTTAATTTGGTTAAAATATATACTGTATTATGATTTATCATAAAGTTAGTATTGAATATGTGTTCTTATAATTATTGTTATTAAAGTATTTATAATTTAATTTTGTGAATGACATATTTGTACTGTAAAACTGGAGGCCTATACCAAATTCATTTCTGCATCATTTTGCTTCTAGTTACCTGAGAAGATTTATTTATGTTTTTGTCTCAGCTGTTTGTTTCTTAGTAAGACAACAGATTAACATGCTGGTGAGTAAATGGCTGTTTTCAATAGATGTGGAACATCAACATAGTGCTATGCAGTTTACCAATTAGAGCAATTTTCTTACATAGCTGAAATTAGAAAATGCTAATTTTTTAAAATGATGCATTGTAGAGACAAGTACATTTTTCATATAGATGTCAGTACTTCTTATATTATGTGTGTAGTGTATCATGTAGCAGTTATATGCATACATAGTTGTATATCATGTGTAACCTACAGTACATTATAAACATATATATTATTACATAATGAAGTCAGTCTCTTATTTCATTTTAATCTTACTATTTCTTATGTTCTGTGTCAAGGCCCTGTATGCTATTAATGTTTGGTTAGCAACTGAAGTATACTCGCTATATTACAAATAGAAGTATGCATATTTGTGTTGTAACATTGATGTCAAGGTCACATTATGGTCCTTTTTTTTTTCTCCTTCTTCTTCTTCTTCTTCTTCTTCTTCTTCTCAGAAGTTGGGGAGCATGGTTTAGAATCACACATCGAAAAATAGGACTATGGAGGAGACTGAAGGCAAGGAGATGTCCCCAGTGTAGGGAGGAACAGAATATTATTGAGATACTTTTGAAGTGTTCAGAAATGTGGAAGTGGAGCCCTGCACACCCAAGGGTTGGGGCTGCAGCTCAGCAATCTCCCCCCCCCCCCTCCAGGCACAAGTTAAAAACCACAGGTTTTGTAGACATGGTGACATCAAGGTTTTGCATGATTTATGCTTCAGCCTAAGTCAACCACTGAAATCAGCTGATTTGGCATACTGAAAAATATAATACATACATACATATATCATTTCGTAGGTCCATAATTCTGTTGTACAACAGTCGGACATGAAACTTGTCAGAGAAAAACACTACATACAGACAAAACAAGACAATACAGTACAATCAACAAATACCAAGCTACAATCTCCAACACCATATTGTGCAAAGCATAATACCAGAGTAATACAATATAAATTACAATGAGAATAATTTGTGGAATTAATTGTCTCTGCTAACCTCCAAACATTTTTGACAGAGTGCAACATGTTATTTAAGGAAGATATCATTTTTAAATTGTTTCCCATCGTCCCCAAGGTCCAAAATGTTGCTGGGCGGAC
>Ga0123354_10010555_pt1 | contig 14243 bp, 8 predicted proteins | sample TergutLab28metaG_2_FD_97872 | JGI IMG/M metagenome (GOLD analysis project Ga0123354, IMG submission 97872) | Labiotermes labralis P4 segment gut microbial communities from Petit-Saut dam, French Guiana - Lab288 P4 | ecosystem: Host-associated > Arthropoda: Insects > Digestive system > Gut ... | reverse complement strand
CCCCCCCCCCCCCCCAACCTTACCGCTATTCAGATTATAACTGCCAAGCAGCAAAGAAAGAAAAACAGACCATCATTTCTCCATTTAAACTCTGCTTTAATTTAAACTTTCCCAACGCATTTCCCATCCCACCTTTGCTGTAAGAACTTCTAGCGGAAGGAAAATGACTTAGATGGGCATGGTGCAGCTGGCAGTGGAAGTGGTGCGCTATTTGTCAGTAAGGGAATGTCCTCAACGTCTAGCACCGTCGGGCCACACGGTCCCTTCTTTGTCTGTTTGCACTCTTCCCATACCACATTCAGCAACTCGACTATTAAGCAATTCCATTTCTAATCTCTGTCCTTACCGTTTCTCCCTGTCTCTTCAGCTCTTCATTATTAGAACATGAACAGTGTGTGGTGGCCCTCTGTGCTGAAGGGAACTGCTTTCACTGCGACCTGTTCTTACGGCAGTTGCCATGCACATCCTGTTCAGGCGTTTTGTTTGGCATTTGTTTCACTTTCTTTTGTTTCAGTCCTAGAGAAGGAGCATGTTACTTCGAGCATTAAGAACAAACTCCGCGAGAGAGAGTTGTGTTGAACACTGACGGTAGTTCGACTGAGCAAGAATCTTACCACGTATAACGGAATCCGCAAGCCCGACATTTGGAAACAAACCTACAAAATAAAAATTGCATTTTTTTAAAGAAATTAGGAGCAGATTGAGCTCTGCGAGTACCTGTTACCATTTGGTTCGGAGTCCTTTGCCTCCCTCTTTGCTCTCACAATAATAATAATAATAATAATAATAATAAATTCAGTTCAGTATTTCATTATTGACGTGCTGGTTTAACAGCACAGGACCAGTTGTAAAGCTAGCACAAAATTTACACAAATTAATACAACAGCACACTTGCAGTTTATATTTACTGCAGTATCTGAGATGTATACAGTGTAATTCAAAGAATTTGTCAAAGCAACAGTGTCATAAACGGCAGAACATAAGAAACTTATTTTGAAGTGTCTATCTTCGTTCAAACCATGGCTAACATGAAATTTTAGTGGCACAAGATCTGCCTAAGGGTTCTGGATTATGTCGTAAAAGTATCGGGTACTAGCCAATCATATTAACCCAGACCGAACGTCTACTGAATGTGTCAGTGTCACTGCCGACGACATTTTTTTGCCGCGGAATTGCGTCTAGCGTGTCGACTTTCGAAGTCAGCGTTAAACAAACTAAAGCCTCTAAACTTTCAATTTGGCACTTAAAGATGATGATGATAATAATAATAATAATAATAATAAAGTTTAGAACATGCGGAACCATAGTTTTGCCTGTTGTTTTGTATCGGTGTGAAATTTGGTCTCTCACATTAAGGGAGGTCATAGGATGATGGTATATGGGAATAGGGTGCTGAGGAGAATATTTGGGCCTAAGAGGGACGAGGTGGCAGGTGATTGGAGAAAACTACGTAAATAGGAGCTTAATGATCTGTACTCCTCACCAAATATTATTCGGAAGATCAAATCGAGAAGAATGAGATGGGCGGGGCATGTGGCACGTATGAAGGGCAGGATAGGTACATACATGATTTTGGTGAGGAAACGTCGCTAGAAAGAGACCACTTGGATGACCTGAGCGTAGATGGGAGAATAATATTAAATAGAACTTCAAGAAGGGGTGTGGGGGCTTGGACTGGATTGAGCTGGCTCAGAATATGGACAGGTGGCGGGATGTTGTGAATGCGGTAATGAACCTTCGGGCGGATTATGCTCCATGGAGTTAGTTAGTTAGTTAGATATGACATTGCTATTTTACAAAAGTGACTCACTACGAAGCATTTTCTCTGTTTTTATGTGTTCTGCAAATGGGATACTCGCTGTCATTTAATTTTTGTTTCACGACAAAAATATCGACAAGAATCCAGAAAGTTTTCCCAGTTATTTAATTCGGTATGTTTTATTTTAAGAACTATGTGCTACATTACTTGTTAAAACATTACTCATATAAACTAGACCGGAAGTCTCCAAAATCTGGATGATTGAGTTTTACATATTCAGATGGTCCGTGGAACGACTAGGATTTGAAAGACACGATGTAGAAGAAATTAACATGAATTCATAGCAGGTAGTACAGTTGTGCAAATATGTTTGTAGAATAAACTGAGTGCTATAGCGATTGATTTAAGCTTATTCTCTCATTGTTTTGCAGTGTGGGTGTATTTTGGTTCGCAGCAAAACCTTACACTCTTAGGCATTTGTGATAAATCAGACCTCTGTGCTGCTGCATGAATTTCTCTCACCGGCCACACAGTTAGCTTGGCTCGTGTATTAGTTCATTGTGTGTGTTTTTTGTTTGTTTGTTTAACTGTTTAAATCCTGGTGGTTAATATATGCACCATAAAGTTCCACAATCAGAATCTTATATTCAGCCCACGTAATGTATTTACGGGTTTCATAGGAACCCCAGAGCAGAGTGAGATTATATCCCTGCACAGAATATCAGATTGACTTTTAGAACCGAGACTGAATGTGTTTACTGCGCGGTACGAGCTGAATCGTCATACATATTATAGATGTCAGGCATTTAGACACCAATCTCTCAACGCTGCGACACGGGTGCGATCCCAGGACAGTCCATATACGTTTTATGATAAACAAAGTGGCATTGGGCCAAATTTTCCTCCGAGTACTTCGGTTTTCCCCGGTCTGTATCATTCCACCAATATTCCATACTCATCTTCATCTGCATGTTTCTCTTACCTTAAGGAGAAATGCGCGAAGAATGCAAACCTTCCAAAAAAAGAAATCTGTCTGGAAAATTTAGGAGCATTAGATAGAAAAGTACTTTCATGTTTTGTCAGTCTGAGAAGGGATAGCGGATTCTGTAAACGAAAATTGGGACTTCCCGGCTGTCAGTTTAAACTTGGCATTTCTTTACACTCGGCGACCATCCTGATCACGCACGACACTCGTTTTCCTTTCAAATTTATTCAATTTTTTACACACTTTTCTCTGGCGTACACACTTCTGCCTTGCTGTCTTTTCATTAATCGGCAATATGTCACTGCTTGTCATCTGCAATCACAAATGTCAGATCTCAATTCGTTGCTCTTCGCTGGTGCATTCTCCGAATAAAGAATCCACTTTAGACGCGTCTCACAAATACTTAAAATGGCCATAAATATCAGCCACGTAGAAATGTGTCGAACTTGGTATTGTTTATATCGGCAGTATCTTCCAGTTGTTGCCTGTATCGGTTTCGAGGTAATCCAGCATTTTCTGTCGTTACGTTTTCCGGTATAAATCAATCACTTCCTTTCTTTTGTTTCATCCATCTTGTGCTGAAGTCTCGGGACAGAAATTCCGCCCCACTTGCCTCCTAAATTTGAGGAACTGCCATGGGTATGATTGGAAGAATGGGTAGATATGACGTAAACGTCCAGCAGGAGACACTGCCTTGGAAACCGATAATATAATCCAGTATCTCTGGTGATTGATCTGCTTATGTTGAAACCCGATAACCATAGAAACACACCAGCTGCACGGAGTGTTTGACTAGACGAACCTGCAGTTAGAATGCTAGAAAATCTCATCAAAGTCAGTATACACCGACACGCAAATTCGCGTACCGTAGATGGAGGAGGCAGAAAGGGACGTGCATTTTACTACGGACTGAGCTCGTATATTGCGTGATAAACGAATCATTCACCATAATGTTACTTCCTCAGTTGTCGGAAAGAAGTTTGACGTCAGCTTCCTGAACCTGGGGATTTAACAGGAGACAGGAACCTTATACCTAGATAATTGTTCCACCGTCACTCATTAATTAGATGTGTGTTGGACCGTGCATCATTGTGATAACTGAAGGATAAGAACCAACTGGATGCCACTTATTATTTTATTGTACTTCTTATAGGCTCAACATGTTTCGGGCACTACTATGCCCATCAACAGGAGCTTACGACTATAATGTTGATTACGACAATGGTCTTCTCGTTCTTGGGTTACTGTAGGTTGGAAGTTAGGTGCGGTCAGGCTGGAGTAGTGCTGCAGGCTGCAGCCCGGACACTACTCCAGCATACCCGCATCTAACCTTCAACGTACAGCAACCCAAGAACGAGACGACCAATGTGGTAATCAACATTATAGTCGTGAGCTCCTGATGATGGGCATAGTAGTGCCCGAAACATGTTGAGCCTATAAGAAGTACAATAAAATAATAAGTGGCATCCAGTTGGTTCTTATTCTTCAGTTGTTCATTAATTAATTAGCGTTTCTTCATTTAAATGCTTTATTGGAAAAAAGTATATTTAGAATTGGGCTTATCAGATATATAGAGCTCTAATGAACTAATGCATCTGGTAATTTTAAAAAATAGTAAGATGCCATCAGTAGGGGAGCTGTAGTGTGCAGCTTTGTTGGCGACACAGCTGTAGTGTGCAGCTTTGTTGGTGACACAGCTGTAGTGTACAGCTTTGTTGGTGACACAGCTGTATCAGTTTCTAATTATTTAAATTCACAGGAGAGAAAGTTTAAATGCATACAAAATTTTATTTTGAAATAACTGTAGAAGAAGGTCTTCTTTGAAGACTTGTGCATAGGTGGGAGGATAATATTAAAATGTATCCTAAGAAATCTGGTATGAGGGTGTGAACTGGCTTTATCTGACTCAGTATAGGGTCCAGTAAAAGGCTGTTTTGAACGCGTTGGTAAAGTTTGGAGATCTGAGAAAACAGAAAAACTTTCTTTTACCACGGTGCTACCGTTTGCTTCCACGAAGAAATATGTTCTGTGGATGTAGTTAATTGAGGTGTGTGGTGGCGAAAGTGTGACACATCTGCTTGTGTTCAGGTTTGCTTCCGTCAGGGTTATTTGGTGTTGGATTTCAAACATGTGAATTAATTTAATCCTGGTGGTTTTGAATTAAAATATGCGGCAGAAAGGTGTTAGTATTCGATGGCTGCGGGTATTGACAGTTTGTTCACCACATAAAGGCTATGAAAATATTAGAGTTTAATTGACATTCGTTTATTAAACACTGCGTTTTAGAGCCACATAGACTGTAATGCGCTACAATTGTGTGCCAGCAGTAGCTGACACTAAGGTAGGCCTACCTAAAAATGAGTAAAAATGCGAGGTAGGGCCTTAGAAGAGTTGTTTTGCGAGATGGCAACCATTAATTAATAACAATAATTTAAATAAGGAGTTTATATCAAAGAACTTCTTCTGAGGTGTTAAAATTTTAATTGCTATTATGCTTAAATATTTCCAGCTGTTTTTCTCTTGTTCCGGTTGTCGAGTGGATATACTGTATGATTTAAAATGAAATTGTTTCAGTTAAAAAGGAAAAAACCGCTAACACAACAGCATTTTGGTCATTTTTATGGCAACATGTTTCGAACCTGAAGGGTCATCATCAGGATTGCATTTGCTCAAATGAGATCTAATTTTAGCAATTTCACGTATGGGGAGAGGTGAAGTGCATAGACTTTGGGGGGGGGGGGTGAGGGAAAGAGACCACTGGGACAAACCAGGCGTAGATGGGAGGTTAATATTAAAATATATATTTAAGAAATGGGATAGGGGCATGGACTGGATTGATCTGGATCAGAACTGGAACAGGTGGTGGCTGTTGTGTATGCAGTATTGAGCTTGATGTTTTCTGGACCGTGCATCGTTGTGATAACTGAAGTATAAAAAACCAATTAGATGCCACTTGTTATTTTATTGTACTTCTTGTAGGCTGAACATGTTTCGGGCACTACTATGCCCGTCATCAGGAGCTCGCGACTATAATGTTGATTACCACATTGGTCGTTTCGTTCTTGGTTTGCTGTAGGTTGGAGGTTAGGTGCGGTTATGTTGGAGCAGTTCCGGGCTGCAGGCTAAAGCATGATTCCGTCGTTCTTTAGCCTTCGTTAACACACTCCCTCTAGCTTCAATATTTAACTTGCTTGGTATCAACTTTCTGATGCCAAGAACTTTGAGGCGGTTCCCAGATTTTTGGAATATTTGTGCACCCCTGCCGTTAATGATCTCTCCTTAGGCTCTACTGAGCACTAACATAGTTTCGTTCAAAGCAATACAACATTGTTAACAACGCTAACGCAAAAGACTGGTCGGTCCCTTTCTTTTCTTTGCCTCGTACTTGTCACACAATTTGTAGTTAATGTTTGTGGCGTCTGTTAGCACAGTGTTGCCACGACTTTAGGTTAATGTTTCATCAACGGCAAAAATGGAATACACAAACGTTATGTAACAAATCGTGGGTTCCGCCGTGTAACGTAGTGCTATTTTGCACAGAACGTGTATATTTTTTTTTTAAGTTTTGTTGGATCTGATTAGATACACAAATTGCACGTTTCTTTGTTTGTATAAAATATGAACTTTTGTAAACTTTGTTCCATTCGAATATTCAAATACTGCGCATTAACAGTGGGTGTACATTTATATGTCTGTATATAGATACAAATGTGCACGCACGTTTGGGTCTATATTCATGTGGAATTGTAGAGAAACTGGAAGGGCGTGTGGCAAAGAAAAGCGATGGCAAACGTAGATAAATTAACATACGAAATATTATCTCCCTTAACCTGCTGTTTGTCACTTTGTGTGTGTGCTAGAACAGAACAGGACCAGTCATTGTGCCTGGTCTTCATGCATGTTATTGCTAGTGTTCTATCCTGCTATCATACATGCCATTTACCCAGACACATGAAGTGAAGTGGATAAGATAAACACTGCCTAATTGAAATCCATTTCCATTGCGTCATTCATTACGTCACAGTAACAAAACTGTAATCAAATATTTGAACGAAAATTCCAGTGGGATGTTCAAACACTCCTGCATGTGTGTTTGAGTCGCACTCCAGTAATCCTTATCGAAATGAACTAGGGACTCCTGGACGACTTCATTAGCGATCTTGTTTAAGAGGAACTGGAGTTCAGCAAACATAGAAGTCGCATCAGCGTGATAACTCGATCATACGAAGATAAACAGGGTGTAGGTTATCTTGTTGCTCAAATTCGGTAGATCTACATTCCTCTGACCTGTATGTCTACACGGAGTCACTGCGTTCAGCAGTTTGTTCTTCGGTAACATATCGAACGGTTCGTTCATTCATAATTGGCGCTGTGCGATGCCTCCGATAAAGATTATCGTCTTCTTAGATGTGACGTCATGTTGTGTAGTATGAATTTACCATTGTTTCGGAAGGATGCACTATCTCCATGTTCAGGATATTCCAATATCTCCAATAAGTTCGTGTTTCCTGTTTTTCGTTATTTCTAATTAACGAAACACTCTGTCCTGTCATGTAAATTTTACCTCGCGTTTGAACAGTACGCCTAATTTACGTCGTCATTGTGGCCTTGTTTTAAATATAGATGCCACATTACATTCACATGTGACTGAGGTACGTACTGTATGTACAGGGTGTCACACAAAGTTTCGACAAGTGCTAAGTCGCGAGCCTTGTAATACGAAAAACAAGTTTATGGATTTAAATGATGCGTGACCTTGCATTGAGCAATTAGATATGATATCAAACCAACAAATGCACATAAGTGTATGACAGTATAACACACACAACATACACCTCTTGCATGTTACGGCCACTCATGCGGTCGCCTTCAGGGAGGTGCATTAGAAATGATAGATGTAATGCGATATCACAGAAATTTTTGAACCAATGCAAGGATTTAAAATATTAAATTTTAAAAATAATACATGGTTTAAAATACGTATAAAGAATTAAAGTACGAGTAAAAATATTTTTATATACTTGCATATTAAGAGTGAAAATACAAATAAAATATTTTTATCTGCATTTTAGTTCTTAGTGTGTTTTTTAACTCTTGTTTTAGTTTTAAAATTGAATTCTTATAATAAAACCAACTAGAAGCACTACCTTCTCAAATTTATTTTTGGATTAAAACTCTACTTGTTTCGGGCAGTTCCTCTGTCTGTCCACCATCAGGAGTTTTTCACTGTACACGCAGCAATTGTATATGTCATACAGGTTTGCTGACAGCTTGAAGCTGTCAGCAAACCTGTATGACATATACCATTACTGTGTGTACAGTGAAGAACTCCTGATGATGGACAGAGGAAATGTCCGAAACATGTAGAGTTTTATTCCAAAAATAAATTTGAGAAATTAGCGCATCTAGTTGGTTTTATTATAAGAATTTATCACGATGCACGGTCACATGAATGTCAAATTTAAAATTTAATATTTTATATCTGTGTATTGGTGAAGAAATTTCTGTAATGTTTCAATGTCTCTGTCCTTTGTGATGCAATATTCTGAAGATGGCAACATGAGTGACCGAAACATATAGGCGTTATATCGTGTGTTTAGTACACTGACATACATTTGCGTGCATTTGTTGGTTTTGGTATCATATCCAATTTTGTGAAGTTATTCTTTGTCTCTAAATGTAGTCCTGTGTCAAATTTGCAATAATTTTGGGACGTGGGCAACTCGAAAAACGACAGTGTATACATAAATGGAAGAAAAACTTGAAACTTAACAAATTACATAAAATATAAGGTTCTAAATTTGATTCTTCTTTCAGACTCAAAATAGAGTTTACTAGAAAGCTTATATGAACACGGCTATAAGACACTGGTGATGATCTGATTCATATATTCAAACGTTTTGCTTAATTGAATATAGTAACTATATTAGTGCATTGCGCCGCAGGGGACTGTTGGTGATTAAGAGATTAATACTGATATGCTTATCCTAGCAGCGGCTGTATGCAAGGGACTGCGCATGTATTATAAAGTGGTGAACCTGAAGAAAGGGGACAATTTGCATTTCACAGTGTGTTGAATGTACCACGTGTTGGCTGTGGTAACGTCTAAAAAAAAAAGACACCCTTCTTATTATACAAGTTACGAACAGGGGCAGAGAGCTTACTGGTAACAAAAATACTTAGACGAAATTTACAATGTGGCTGCAAACATGGGGGGAGGTTATTTAGGGCCAAAAGCTTTTCTGTGTTAAACGAATTTCAAAATTTTTAATGTTTCGTTGACCGTGCATCGTGATATATCCGTATAACATGAACCAATAAGAAGCAATATTTTCTATTAATTTATTTCAATAATAAGCCTCTACATGTTTCGAGCAGGCTTGGTGCTCATCATCAGGAGGATCGTCTCTGTATTAACAGCAATTGGTACATGGGTGTTGATAAGTCTATAGCCCGACTAGGAAGGAAACAAGCTAATGTTTCTGTCCGAGCGGCGTGAATTTCCTTTGGCGTTTGCCTTGCAGAAAAAAAAAACAAAACCTTATGACAGCTTTCATCTCGACGTTGTTGAAATCGCGCGCGTCCCTAACGTTCTTCCGAGTTTGTTTCCTTCCTGGACGGACTAAGGACTTATCAGCACCCCGATATAGTCACGCGTTGTGTTGACTGGCTGCTGCCCAGCAGCCAGTCAACACAACGCGTGACTATACCAATTGTTGTTAATACAGAGTCGATCCTCCTGATGATGAGCACCAAGGCTGCTCGAAACATATAGAGGCTTACTATTGAAATAAATTAGTAGAAAATAGTGCGTATTATTGGTTCATATTATACGAAAAAAATGTCAAACCTTTAAGCCAAAGGCCCTAAATTTTTATAGTGGTTAATATTTTGTAAAGGGATTGCACAAATTTTCTAAAAATCTACGAATCGCCTCAAAGTTCTACCTGTTAATACTCGTAGTGTGTCGTGAAGCAAGTTCATTGCCGAGGACCCACGAATATTGGGCAACACCATATGTAATATAGACGCCATAGCGAGCTGGTGCACGGGAATTGTGCACGCCCTGGTTTGTAAACTTCAGACACTTCACTGTGTACAAAGAGAACTCTTCTTCATTGCAGTTTCAGATGACGGCCACTTTGATGACAAGTTCGTCTGTTGTTCAGATTCGTTAAACATCATCGTAATAACAAAATTAGAAGAGACTGTCAAAGTAATACATAAGAGTGCCTTCGAAAGGGTCCGACCACGCAGTCGCCATGACACAAGACACCGAAACTAATAATGTGTTTCTGTTTACCTTTCTCGCTAAATTACGGTGCCAGAGCTCAGGTAAGCGTAGTTTCATTGAGACCTCTGTCGACACTGTATTTCACCTGCAAGAAGCCTTTTTTTTTTCCAAATATCCGCCTTACTTCCATATCTTTCAGTCTAGTGTTTTTGGAAACATAAATTGCGTCTGCTGTTCGCCGAGGGTTTATTGAACAGAGGCTGACAAACTGGTATTCTTTTCAGTGATCGCACTTGCTGTTCATTCTGAAATTTGAACCACATTACGTGCTACGTTAAATTCCCTAATACTTTCACTGTTGAACTGAAGAATAACAAACCAACTAGATGCCACTTATTATTTTATTGTATTTCTTATAGACTCAACATATTTCGGGCATTACTATACCCGAAAAATGTTGAGCCTGTAAGAAGTACAATAAAATAATAAGTGACATCTAATTGGTTTTTTATTCTTAAGTTATCACAAAGATGCACGTTCCAACACACATCACTTTCACTGTTGTTTATCCGATTTTATAAATTATTTATTAAGAAATCCAGATATTTTCCACTCACTTTACACAAGAAGATGTTAAGACTGTGTGTTTAACCATTTCACACTTTCTTTCCGTAAACAAATAAGCAGTGTTTATCCAACCATCCGTTTGTACCTTCGAGCACAGTTCAGCTTCCTTATCATTATCTTTTCCAATACAAATGCAGCATTTCTTGTTTCCTTTGCCTGTGGTTCAGTTAGTAGAGGGTAAAAGAGATATGGAGTTTTTTTTCGGTTGAATGTACGTAAAAGTGGCCATGAAGTTATTTATTCCATTATCCAATAAATCACGTCAAATGTTTGAAGAATGCCTTTTTCAAGAATTAATCCTTAATCCGATCAGGGAAGAGCGGTTTAACTCCGGTAGCTGGAAAAAATAATGCTTCGCTAATCTACGCCTAATTTTCTCATTTTCACTCTCACCTTGTCCGGCGTAGATCCAGAATATTTTTTCAATAAAGTTTCTACTTAAACGACCGTAGTCTATTGTTCCGCCTCATTGAATAGGTGTTAGATACAAATATTTTATTTTTCAAAAGTCATCGCTCAACTTCTCCGCTTTTGTAATTTCTCTCCCGCGAAGAGCGATGATTCATGGCCCTAACGAATTCAAACCAGATAAGCTACGCTTCATGCATGATTAATGCGACGGTCGCGAACCTTTCATTTCGTCAGTCTTAGACATAAAGAGCCACATTAATTATAAATGTGCAAAGCCAAGAAGGCTGGCATTTTTGTTTAGAAAGAAAAAAGAAAAACCTACGTCATATTGATTTCACTAGTCCAGATACACTGACATGTGTTTGTTAAAATACAGGGAAGGGTTATTTTGCTGCACATGAAGGGCTATACACGTGCGTTTCATATTTTATATCTGTGTTTTGCTGTGCTGTCGTAAAATCGGGCTTGTAGTTCTTGGTTGTAGCGTGAATTATTTGTGCTGTGTTCCGGTAACAAATTGAAAGTGGCCGGTGAGTGTGTTGTTGGAAATTACACATAGGAATAAAACACCAAACTGCGTGAGTGTTATTGATGTGTCTCAATATCAAAATGGAGCCCTTTGATATACTGTAATATTCGTAGGGTCTTTAAGGTCATTGAGTTCCTCATTATGTAATTTTCTACACTCCTCTTTTAACTCGTCCCTCTTAGGCCCAAATATTATCCTCAGCACCCTACACTCAAACATCCTCAGCCCACGATCCTCCATCAATGTGAGCGACGAAGTTTCACACCCATACAAAACAACATGCAAATTTATAGTTCTGTATATCTTAATCTTTATAGTTTTGGATAGCAAACTGGAAGATGAAAGATTCTGCACCGAATGTTAGCAGGCATTCCCTGACTTCAATCCGCTCTTAATTTCTTCCTGAAGAGAATTTTGATTTGTTAAGGTTTTTCCCAAATATTTGAACTCTTCCACCCTTTCAAAGCAACTGTTATCAGTCTTCATATTGTGACTTCGTCCTGCTTTCTGATCTCGAGACATGACCATGTGTTTAGTTTTTTTCAGCATTTACTTCTAGTCCATTCTCCTTACTGGCAGCTACTAAAGCTTCTGTGTTTTTCTTTATAGTATTTACACTTCCGCTCAATATGTTAACATCATCAGCATAATCTAGAACCTGATGTTTACCGTTTAATTTCAAGCTATACTTGTTTACCTGAACTCTCTAATGGCGTACTCTAAATAAAAATTGAAATTCAATGGCGATAAAGCATCTCCTTGTTTCTAAACATTCTTTTCTAGAAACGTGTGAGATAAATGTTTGTCTACCAGGGTTCTGCAATTGACTTAATTCAGAGACATTTATATTAGCCTTAGCAGGTTCATGGTGATACCAAAATCAATGAGACTGTTAAACAAGACCTCCATCCTATCTGGACCATAAGCTTTCTGGAAGTCTATAAATAGCTGATACGCTGATTCACCCTATTCCTGTTTTTTCCCCAAGTATCTGACGAATGTACAATATATGATCAGTATTTGAACTGTTGCGTCGAAATCCGCATTGATGGTCCCCACTAATTTCCTCTGCAGTAGAGGTTAACCTTGACAGTAGGATGTTGGATAAAATTATGTATGTCGTTGACAAACGTGATGTGTCCCTGTACTTTACTATAATATAGACTTGTTAAATTCGGACAAGAAATTTCGGAAGGTATTTGTGAGGCCTGCATTACTTCAGGTGCTTCATTGCATGTGACAGGTTAAGCTGGTGAGAAAGATACTAGTCCTACAGAACAGCTGTCCATTCTTTTTCAAATAAAGTCAACTAGGTGCACACTGCTTCTTAGCATTTGAATAAAGGTTGACCAACTAGATGACACTTGCTTCATTATCTACTGCTCAATATGTTTCAGACGTTAATACGTCCATCTTCAGGAGCTAGCGAGTACTTGTTGTGTTGTGTAGACTGACTTGAGGCGTGCTGGTGTGATGTGGCGGGATTGTCTGTTGGTGATGTGGTATCCGAGTGTAGGCTACACTCGGATACCACATCACCAACAGACAATCCCGCTACATAACACCAGCACGCCTCAAGTCAGCCTAAACAACGTAACAAGTAGTCGCAAGCTCCTGAAGATGGACGTATTAGTCTGAAACATATTGAGCAGTAGATAATAAAGCAAGTGTCATCTAGTTGGTCAACCTTTATTCAAATATCAAGATGATGCACGGTCCAATACGCATAAGATACTTCTTAGTATATTTATTTCAACTTCTGTACATGTTTCGGGCAACTATGTGCCCATCATCAGGAGAACTTACTGTATCTATGCGACACTGGTATTTTTCACTCTGGTCTGCAGACCAGACAGCCACCCATACAGAGTGAAAAATACCAGTGTCGCATAGATACAGTAAGTTCTCCTGATGATGGGCACGTAGTTGCCCGAAACATGTAGGGAGGTGAAATAAATATACTAAGAACTAGTGTGCCCCCAGTTGGCTTCATATGAAAAAGATAATACGGGGATGCACGGGCAACAAAACATTAAAAATATTAGCTGTCCATTCTTGTGCGCAGATTCATTAATGCGTAATTGTATGTAGTAAAACATCCTGGTTTGGCCTCAGAACTCCGTAGTGACTATGCTCGTAATATTCAACTCATAGAGGATGACGTTTGCATGATTTGGCCTCGTGTTCAGAATTTAGCTTCATATAAAATCTCCCATCATTAGCTGAGTACTTCTTTAGTTATTGATGTGAGACGCCCACACAAATATATACATTTCTCTATATCGTCAGGTGTCTTAAATCAGGAAAAATTACAACAAAATTGCATATTCTTTGAAGATGTGTTTTTACACAAAATTTTACCACCTACTATGCCACTAATATAGCTGTTACTTCCATTTTCGCACGGCCTCCAAGTTGAAGTTAATTGTGATGCGGAATTGAACAGAACAGTTGTGTGGGGGATTCTACTGTCATGCAGGTTACATCAGTTTTCATTTATCGATTCATTTGTTTCAGAGTTTAATGGCAGCCTTTTATATACTCTGTGCCGGCCTAAGCTGGAAGAAAAGTTTGTAGTTAAGAAACAATAAACTGAAAATTATTTCAGTATTTAACCAACTTGATGCACAAAATTTGTTTCACAATAAGTTTTATTTCATGCCTCTACATGTTTCGAGCACATGTGCTCGAAACATGT
>Ga0123354_10010554_pt1 | contig 14243 bp, 9 predicted proteins | sample TergutLab28metaG_2_FD_97872 | JGI IMG/M metagenome (GOLD analysis project Ga0123354, IMG submission 97872) | Labiotermes labralis P4 segment gut microbial communities from Petit-Saut dam, French Guiana - Lab288 P4 | ecosystem: Host-associated > Arthropoda: Insects > Digestive system > Gut ... | reverse complement strand
GGCCCGCACTTCCAGAATTGTACTCTCTATGTATTGTGTGTATTGTTTGTTGTAAATGTGTCGTGTGATGCTGCCACCGGGTGTCAACCCAATTGCGGTTAAATAAATATCATATCAAAATCATTGATAAAACTAGTAAACGTAAGGCAATCCATGCACAGGCCTGAAGAGGGCCTGAGGTTGAGGCTCCCTCATTTCTAGACAATCGGCATATGAAGTTGATAAGGTTGTCAATCTTAAGCACCGGCCACCTTTATCCCTCTGCTACTCATTTATGTAAGAGGCTGTGTCGACTTCAGGACCATAGTGCAGCAGAATGGATTATGTGAATGAAAAATCCTATGATTCCATCAGGAATGGAACCCACGACCTTCCAGATTTTAGCGCAGTGCCTCAACCAAATTTTCCACCACGTGCCTTCAATTAAATGCTGTTTATAAGAAATGAAATATCTTTTCTTTGTATCTGGCTTTGGCCTTCACAATACTCTCACATGCTTTTCGCACTCCTGTATTACTAATTAATTTTGTAGCTACAATAAATATCTCTCTCTCTCATTCTAAACGCTAGATGTTGACAATTTCGTCACATGACAGGTGTCAACCCGCTTACGAAAATTCGTTGAACGCAGTCTAACTGACATCAGAAGCGAAAATAAAAAACTAAAATGCGGAAAATTGCTGTATGATGCGGCGTACTGCATTGCGTCTTGCGAGATTTGAGGTTTTGAAAGCGGTGGTACTGAAGATTCGTTTATTCTGGGATGTTGCTCAGTCTGAATGTGTAACTGTGTAATTTGTGTTATGTGGGGAGAAGTTGTATCAGGAAGTGATATTAGTGGACGCAGAGGGAATTAATCAGAATCACCTATTTGCATCTGTCATTTCTATCGATATGAGACATGGCGCCAAGAGAAGGAAGATCATGGGCGGATGGAATTTAACACCTAAACTTTTGTTTCACAGGCGAAGGGAATTTATCGTGGCTACGCATAATGTTTTTTAGACTATAAAAAGGCATTCGATAAAGTCAATACAGTAAAATTACTCGAAATACTACATAATGACAGGGTACAGCAAAAAATTTTAACAAACGTGTTCAATACACGTGAAAACAACACGATATCCATGAAGATTAACAGCGAAACTGGCCGAATGGAAACCAATCAGCAGGGGAGTTCAACAACGATGTGGCGCATTGCTTTTGTTCTTCATAATTCACAAAAAGTTCTTATAGAAGGCCGGAGACATGTACACACACAAGTGCGTATTTCTTGGCAGTATACCGGTTGATAGTAGACAAAATTTAGATACTCTGTTATTGGCAGATGACAAAGTGTACTATTATTAGTAAACTCTGAAGACAATTTATAATTATGTGTGATTTCACACTTACTCCACGAAGAAATGAGATGCACTCACCAGAGCTATTATGCAGCGCGTAGAGGTAATTCATTACAGATAAGTTGTTGGTCGGTAAGGTTTATCTTCATACGTTGCGGATATCCCAGAAGAGCGCAGATCTCAATTTACAATTATCATGACACTGTTTGGATAAAATTAATAACAGTTGTGACACGTAAAAATCTCATGAAGATAAAAAGTAATTGCATTGAGGGGGGGGGGTGGAGGATCTGGTTCCAAGCAAGATATGTTTTAAGATAAATTATTATAGACAGTAAATTCATTCAGTTACATTGGATAATCCTCATTCTTTAAACATGACACACACATCTCAAACAAAATGGTTAATTTATAAAAATTTTTAGGCACTCTGAAGCCTGTATGCTTTCTTCTAGGTAATTCCCTGACGTATGAATTTTATATGCCGACGTTTCGGTACACTCTGTCTGTTCAATCTTCATACCCACCCGCCTATCAAGATAGAACAGAGTGTTCCGAAACTTCGGCACATAAAATTCAGTCGCTGGGGAATTACCCACAAGAAAGCATACAACAATCACAACACGACGAAAGTTTGAAATAACTCTGAAGCCTGTTACGAAAGTATCAACAACAGACCCCTACTGGCCTAGAGGTACGAGGTATGGACCATAGGAAAAATTGTGCAACCAGAATCACAGCAGCAGAAATAAGGTTTAGAGACGTTGAGCGGTTTGTGCACAGCGGGACCGCAGACGGAAGGAGAAAATAACAGAAGAACTGGAGACAGAAACTGTGTTAGAATATATAGACTAAGATAATTGCAGAGATCGTACAGACAGAATTGCTGGATGAAGGACCACAAACAGATTCTGCAGAACGCGCCTCGGTGAAGATCTATAGGGCGCCTGGCAGTTGGGTAGATCGAGACCGTAGAAAAAGTGGTCTAACGCATGTTTGTATGATGATGACGATGATGATATAAATGTCAGAATAAGGACAACTGTTTGTAAGGAAATAATTTCAACATAAATTTAATGAATACATAAATAGTAAGCAAACCAACAAATGTCCACAAATGTATAAATGTACCTTATGTGATAAACTTAGTAGGTACATACCTAAAGGCAATATATACCTCATCGACATCTTCAGTGTCGCGCTCAAAACAATAAGCTATTTAAGTAATATATAAGAACAAACAACAAAATAACAATTCACATAACAAAAAAACCTAAAAACACATTTAAATTATTATATTGAAACCACTGATTAGCCCTAACAAGGTTAAAAAGAACTGTCGGTTGTGACGACTGATGGACATCTTAAGATAATTGGGTTTTAAGTGGTTTAACCGGTACGATTTATTAAACCGAACGGCGGCATTGGTTCTATGTAATTTCTCAGCATACCATGTTTATAATGTAACATAACGGCCGAATCTATTAGATGGAAGCATGAACTGCACTGACGGAATATCAGGAGAGATGGTCAGAGGAGACGTAAGCGAAGGTCTGCTGTCGATAGCAGAAGTAATTGTATCACTGTTACTACACGTTTATTGGAACTGCTTATTTCATTCATGTGTGCTTTTTGTACCGTAACAAAACAACGCCAATTGTGTACGGAACTGCAAGTTTTATCACCACCGCCTCTTCATTACAATCCCAGTCTCCCTTGTATCTTCCGTCTACGAAAGCCTGCCAACTGTTGTCTCCCGGCACCCAGTTAGCGATAGCTTCAGGGTCACTTCCTTGTCAAAACATAAAACACACGTTCCCAATTTAATGTTATGGCAGAAAGCTGTAGACCATGTGTTTGTTTACAGGGGATCGAGTCGCAATACTGTCAGTGACACGTAACTAAGTGTAGGCCGAATCCCTCTTCGCGACAAATAATGCCTTCAAAGTAAGAACAACTTTGCGATCCGCACCCCATCTTACAAGTCATCATACTTTTCGAAGTTTCACATATCCATAGTGCCGTGAGCAACTGGAGCTTGTATAAAATTCTTATCTGGCGCGAAAACCTCTTGCCGATATCCGCGGCCAATTCTCCTATATATTGCATCCGAGTAGTGCACTATCGACATGCAGTTAAGCAGTGCCACTAAATACACTTTAAGAATCGGATACATTGTAACAGGGGATTGGGAGTCCTGGGTAAACCAAGTATGTTAGACTCTCGCTTTTGATAAAGATATAATATAATTGGCTGGATCCTATAAGTTTGTCATTTTACTTAGTTACACATGAATATCAGTCTGCTCTTACGTTGACCTATAACAAATTCCCAATTTACACTTCTTCAGTTGTTAGTACTATAGGACACAACTGAATTGGGTCTAATCATTTTCAAATTTAAGTTTTAATTCAATCCATGCCAAATTATTTCTGCAATTTAAAAAAACCTAGCACTTTGGATTATACTTGGACTTTAAATAGTCAAACAACTAATCTGATCGCACGTAACTGCAGGCTGGCCATATTCACATCACTAATGCTATCGCTGTGTTTTCATTCACAGAAAATGACTCTAAACATCGTCGAAACATAAATTGTTGTATGTCCACTTACTAACATGATTAACTTTATATGTTCTGCATGTTTTCAGTAACTTCCTTTCTGAAGAGAAATTGCTTTTTATGAAGGCAGTTATATGATTATGTAGACACTATACAATAAAAATCTCATTTGTATCAGTGTAATATGGTAGTATTGATCAAGCAACGCCAGTAACTGACTCAAAACTCCACCATTTCCAGTATACTTACAAATGCACTCCACTCAGGAAAAGCAGCTATAAAATCAGGAACAACAGAAATTTTTCAATGTTTGCTTTAAATAAGCATCGTATTTTTGTAAGATTACCCCTCACTATTAATTATCACTATACACAATATCTACATCTAAAGTGTGGATGGCACCATTGCTTATTATTGCCACAAAAATGTACAGTTCAACAATAGCGGTCCGTTGCTCAGCACATCTCGTGAGTAACAGAAATTTTGTTTCGATTGTCGGCTCGCTGGCCGCATATTCTGAGTAACAGACAACATATATCGAATTGTCTAGTATCTGTACATATATTATTATACAATACCGTAAGGAAATTTCACTGACTGTTTCCTGTCACATCCTTTCAATCAACTGGCCATTTGTCTTTGTTAACCGGGTGGAAAGGAGGAAGCCTCGTTAATGTACTAAGATGAGAAATGAAAAATTTGTGAAATTCTTCACGTTTTGATGCTTCATATTAAAACTGACAGACATGCTGCTGGCTGACAGCAGTACTTACGTCAATTTTAACTGAAAAATTAGGCACTGTGGTAACAAGACTAATTCCTATTTCAGGCTTCCGCCGCGAAATAGATGAGACCCGTGTTCTTCTGGGCTATCGCGCTGCGTGTCGTGGTAATTACTTATCATCACGTCGGGACAGCTTATCGGGCCCATCTTCAATGATCAAGAATCCATCTTCTTGTATTCTTGACATTTGAAGTTGGGACCAATATGGATTCTTGATCCTATAAGTTGGTACCGATAGGCCGTTCCGAAAGGACGGCAAGGAATTGCCACTACACGCTTTGTAATAGACCACAAGAGAACAGTTCTCAAGTCGGTCTCAAATATCCCAATCATTATTAGTAGTTTCAATGAGCCGTCCGCTCTAGGCCGGCTCAAGGACGTTGCTATTCAGAAGCAGTGCTTCTAGAATTTTCCCTCTCGTTCCGTTCCTCCCAAGATTGCCGTCTGACGATTGGCTGTCGAATTGAAAGGTATGGGGGCGCTGGATTTACGAGGCTTCTTAGTGGGATTTACGTTTCTGTGACCGTGCATCGTGAGCGAATTGTGAAGTGAGAGAGAAAACCAACAAGATGCAACATTTAGATGTTTATTATCAACACTTTCTCAACATGTTTCGGGCATCATTATGCCCATCTTACGTCTTGGTCTCCTGAAGATGGGCATAATGATGCCCGAAATATGTTGAGAAAGTGTTGATAATAAATATCTAACTGTTGCATCTTATTGGTTTTCTCTCTCACTTCACAATTTCTTACTGGGGTTCTGAGCCAGGGTCCGACACTCTTATTTTGAATTTCGTCGAGATATCGTCGTGGTCTGGTTGGCCAGCCGGGGAGTTCTGCTGCCCAGAATTCTTCGCCGAGGCGAGGAAGGCGCCGGGGTATATCGGTAATACAAATTTAGTTTGTTGATTTTGCATTTTAAATTACTCTTTCGGTTTGATCTTCGACATAATAGGCGTTTGCCTAGCGGGAATTGTATTTGCGTCGTAGCGCTGGCGAGGGAGGGCGAAGTGCGAAAATTGGGCCAGCGGCCTCCTGTGTTTTATTTGGTTAGTTTCTTTCTAGTTTATATTACGAGTCGAGCTACGTGTTTCTCTTAAGAGCTTGCTCTGAAATGTACGTACATTGTACTGTAAAGTTTAGTTCTAGCCAATGAACACGGCTTGTCGTGTTGTAAAGTACGATGGTCTAAGTGATGTAACATTGTTTGGCCGTAAGCGCTGGTTGTGCTAGTTGATTGTTGAGTTGTGGCCTGTGCACACGGTGTGGTGTGCTGTGATGTTACGAAAGACTGTGTCGTGTAATGCCGATCGGCTGTAGGCACTTGCGTGCTTCAATTTTTATGGTTAATTTGGTTCTTTCTTGATTATTGTAAGTTTAGTTATTCAATATATGTATAGTATTACAGCATTAGTTTTGGTGTCTAGTATTGTGATATGCATGTACACATCCTCGCGAGTGTTCAATATTACAGAATTCAACCGCCCAAGCAGCTGATGGCGGTTGTATAGTCCGAGCCCCCGGTTCATTTTCAAGCGCTATTCTCCGTAGTCGGGTTGCGACCCCGGGGAGCTCATCAAACTATAAGTCATGTTTCCGAAAAACCCCTTTGTATGTGTTAATATATATATATATATATATATATATATATATATATATATATTTATGGTATAAGGAAATAGCCGTCCGGTATGGGACCCTATGACGTCACAGTCACGTGATGTAAACAAACATGGCGGCGGGTTCAATGACCTCTGGCGTCACCTGTAAATAAAGATGGCGGGCGACCTTGCTTCCGACGGTCACATGATGTAAACAAAGATGGCGGATGACCTACTTATGCCAGACAGTTTGGCGCCAAACCCAACTTTAACCTCTGATATGTAAACAAATGAAGTAGTATGTAAACAAAGATGGCGGACGACCTTGCCCCAGGCGGTCACGTGATGTAAACAAATATGGCGAACGACGTACTTATGGTAGACAGTGTGGTGCCTAACATAACTTTAACCTCTTATATGTAAACAAATTACGTAGTATGTAAATAAATATGGCGGATGACCTACTTATCCCAGACAATATGGCGCCGTAACCTAACTTTAACTTCTCATATGAAAACAAATATGGGGCGGCCACGTGATGTAAACAAATGACATAGTATGTAAACAAATATGGCGGATGACCCAATTATTATTATTATTATTTTGAATGAGCGCTAACCTCAGTTTAAAGTCCGCTATTTTGAATGAGCGCCATTTTTAAATTTGTGCTAACCTACCTTTTAAATTCCGCCAATTTGAATGAGCGCCACATTTAAATTTGTGCTAACTAACTTTAAGTTTGAATTGGCGCTTTCCGCCGTTTTGATTATGGCTACCAACGCCCTAGTTTTAAATTAAACGTAAACTGCGGTTCTGACGCGTCTGGCACGCATTCAGTCTCCAGTTGCTGGTACTCAATTCGCCTGGAGAACTCAAAGACAACAGTGGTTACGTCACAGGTTAAATTACCTCAGCAACGGCAACACTATTGAGCTCCATGCTGACTTGTTCAATTCAGATAAAATGTTAATTAACGGTGTTGACATGAATATTAAACTTACTCGTGCACCAGAATCGATTTATATTTTAGCTCCTTCAGACGACGACAAAATTTGTATCAAGATTTTTGGATGCTACACTTTTCATCACTCAAGTCGAATTGAAGCCCTCTGTTCTTCTAGCTCACGCTAATTTTTAGGCTATGAAGCGTAAAGCACATTATTCGTACGGACCGCCGCAATTCAAACTTGAAATCATGGCATACCTGTAGCGCCACTCAATTTCTTGGACATTTAACCGTCACAGATTACAGGGTTTAACTTCGATTGTCTGCGGGCATTACTGCCGCTTATACGCACTCCACAGAGTCATAGGACTATCCGTGACGTTATTCGTCAACATGTTTATTCCTGCTCGCTACACATGCAATGATGAAATGGTAGTGCGCATGTTCCGCGCTCAGTTTGGATTGTGTCCCGCTTGCAGCCGATTTCGAGGAGCAGCAGTCGTGCAAACCACAAATATAAATAAGATACGTACAATCATATTTTATTAGTCAACATTGTCTCTCCTAGTGATTGATTTCACATACTTGGAAGGAGGAGATGGTGATATCGTGGTCAAGGAGCTGGCAGCTGTCGACTTCCAGAGTAACAGGGTCTCATCATATGCCTTTAAGAGACCGTACGGCTAGGAGGAAGTACCAATGTTTAACGCCAGAATGAATGAAGCTATTGACCACGGGTGTAATTGGAATGATGGTGATGTACTATATTCAGAGCTGGAAACTTTAGTACATCGCGAGGCATCATCCGTTGTTGCAATCTATTGCTTCGGGCCTCAGAAAACACAATTTATCAGCGGCCTTATTGAGCGTACAGTTTTTGATATCACTCAGGTAGGATGTCCTCCACTCATCGACATAAGTATGCCAGCCATCAGCTGCACGTTTTCATGTCACAACAAGTCTAAACATGTTTGTGCATTGCGGACGGCCTATTCATTATCTCAGTGGCTCAACTTTGACATTCTTAGCCCGCAGGATGCAAAGTGTCCTCCTCAGCCTGTATTTCACTAATGTATTCCAGATGACTGCGTGGGGGTTACTTCGACGTCCCTACTACCTCAACGAGCAACAAACAAAGCACGTCTCCATCTACCTCAATGATGATAACCTCAAACCGGAAGTGAAGATTGGAACTCCTTTCGGTCACGCAATGTTAAACGAGATGCAGTGGTTCATTCTGGTGACAATCAAAACTGATATGCCCAAGAATGAAGTGCACGAACTTGGTGACCCACAACATACCCTGTCAGTGTACTGTGGACGGCATATCCGCATCACGAGTGAGAACACTCAAGTGCATCTAAGTAAGAAAGATAGGTCACTGCTGCTGGACTTGGCAAGTGCTTGCATAGACAGAGAAGTGATCAAATACGGTAGACACCAAGAAGAACTTGCAGAGTGGCGCAATAAGTGTTTTGAATCCAGATCCTTTTGTACACCTTCAGACACTAATGCCTTTGATTTTAATACATTGTGGAATGAACTAAAGTATAAAAACACGTCTTTTTCTGATGATAACTAAATGTTTAAAAGTGTGGATAATTTAATAAAACTGTATTTTTAATAACCTACAATGTATAAATTTATGTCATTGAAATAACACAAAATTCTACATTGTATATGTTTGTAAATTGAAAATGCGTGTGTATTTATTTTCCTTATACCCGGGATAGGATCCTTTAAAAAAAGAGAGTGTTAAAGCAGCAGGATTCGAACTTAGAATCTTTAAATTATGAGTCCGGAATTTTACCGCTTCAGCCAACTCTTTTGAGAAACACAAGTCATGTTACGTTTAATTTAAAGTTAGCACGATGGTAGCCATATTGGAAAATGGTGGACTTTAAAGTTGAGTTTTAATTTAAAACTAGCGCGCTGTTAGCCACATTGAAAGTGGCTGAAAGCGCTTATTCAGATTTAAAGTAAGGTTAAACAATTTTTAAAAGTACCGCGCTGGCCGCCATATTACAAAATGTTGGACCTTAAAGTTAGGTTTCATTTAAAAGTAGCGTGTTGGTAGCCATATTCAAAATGGCGGAAAGCGACAATTCAGACTTAAAGTTACTTAACACAAATTTCAAAAGTAACGCGCTGGTAGCCATATTTGAAAATGGCGGAATTTAAAAGTTAGTTTAGCACAAATTTAAAAATGGTGCTCATTCAAAATGGCGGAATTTAAACGTTGGATAGCCCTCATTCAAAATAATGGCCGGCGCCAAACCGTCCGGAATAATTGGGTCATACGCCATATTTGTTTACATAATACGTCATTTGTTTACATTACGTGAACGCCCATATTTGTTTTCATATCACAAGTTAAAGTTGGGTTACGGCGCCATACTATCTGGGATAAGGTCATCCGCCATCTTTGTTTACATACTACGTCATTTGTTTACATATCAGAAGTTACATTTAAGCTAGGCGCCACACTGTCTACCATAAGTGTGTCAACAGCCATATTTGTTTAGGTCACGTGACAGCCTGGGGCAAGGTCGTTCGCCATTTTTGTTCACATACTACGTCATTTATTTACATATTAGAGGTTAATGTTAGGTTAGGCGCCACACTGTCTGGCATCAGTAGGTCATCAGCCATCTTTGTTTACATCATGTGACAGCCTGGGAAAGGTCGTTCGACATTTTTGTTCACATACTACGTCATTTCCTTACATATCAGAGGTTAAAATTAGGTTAGGCGCCACACTGTCTACTATAATTAGATCATCCGCCATATTTGTTTACATCACGTGGCAGCCTTGGGCAAGGTCGTTCGCCATCTTTGTTTACATACTACGTCATTTGTTTACATATCAAAGGTTAAAGTTAGTTTAGGTCCCACACTGGCATAAGTAGGTCATTCGCCATCTTTGTTTACATCATGTGACCGCCGGGGCAAGGTCGTCCGCCATCTTTGTTTATATGTGACGTCACGAGGTCATTGACCTTGCCGCCATGTTTGTTTACATCACGCGACTGTGACGTCATAGGGTCCCATAACAGAAGGCTATCGACTGGTATAGATTATAAATTTTCTAATCCCTAAAAATCGTAAACTTTCACTTACAGGTTTAAATTAAAAAACATGGTCTCGTACTTACCGCTTAACAACAAGTGTTACTCCATATCCATGTCTTCCTCCTCTTTCCCCCTTACAAACAAAGTGCGTGTTTTCATATCCATGTTATTTCTACCTTGCATTCTATTCATTGGGTATGCTTTCATGTAGAGCCATTCTTGAATATTGTTCTAACATTCCATTATCCAGTTAACATATCAAAGTGGCATTGCTTACCTCGTTCTCGTTTTTCGGACCTTACTCGACGCTTTTTTTAATGTTCCCAATTTTTCTTTTAATTTTTTTCCGGAGTGAGGATTTTATCCCCACATTCAACACCTTCCTTTCTCTGGGACTGGGTCCAGCTAGGATTCAACAATTGAGAACAAGTAGGATAACCACCAAAAAAATTCATCCTGAAGATGGCGGGAAGGCTGGCCGAAACATGTTGATGACGAAAATACAAAAAAAAAATACAGTGTATTTGTTGGTTGTTGATACACGTCATGTATTTTATTTTGTTTAACCGACGATCAAGAAATTATAGAAAAACCACAAAAAACGTACGAGGTACAGTTAGGGGAATTCCGCAACCACCGCAAACGAAACTTCGTCATTTTTATAGCTCAAAGTCGTATCTTTTTCCTGGATTCCTGTTGGTAAAGAATTTTCATTCTTTTCAAAATTCCTATTTTATTCATAGTCTTCACAAATTATGTTTGTAAGGAATCTGTCATTATTCAACACAATTCCTTCCACTTCTTCTACGATGTCAGTGACACAGTCATCAGTAAAACAGCCAACATCGTCATAAATTGTATATGATGTGTCTTTAAATTTCGCATGACTTGCACACTCCAACTCCAAATCCGCGTCACGACACCAGGAGTAAATTGTACCGAACATAGGGCAATCGCACACCCAAGGGTTGCCATTTAATTCAATAGAGTTAGTCACATTAGCCAGTTGTGGCATCACCGTCACGTTAAGTGTACTGAGGCTGTTATGACTAATTTAAACGGATTATCTCAGGTAAAGCAGTGAAGATATCAGACTGTAAATCTGTCAGATAGTTATGACTTACATCTAACAACGTTAAACGCCCGACGCTTTGTACAGGATTGAGAACTTCGAACTTTTTGTGTAATATGTATATCTCTTGATGAGGGACTGGAAGATTCTGAAATGATTCCGGTGGAAGGTAAGAGAGGACACGGTCCGAAAGCTTTAGAACTCTGAGCGATTGTGAGTAAAGGAAAGGACCATCCTGCGATCCTGGTTACTGGAAAGGGACAGTATCTCGAGGGTAGGATTGCATATCAAAGTCTTCGGTTCGATGTTCCTGAGACTGTTGTTTGAGAGGTCCACTGACTGCAGCTTGCTCTATACCAAGAAAGCTTTTCATGGTTTTTTCCGATTTTAGTTCAAGATATAGAGATAACAGCGATTGTGTGCATTTAGTTTAGTTTGTATTTTTTTTTTTTTCCACTCGATGATGACAGTCATCAGGAGTGAGGATAGTTTCAGTGAATTATCCGCAATGGGGAAATCATGACTGGTGTAGAAACGTGTTTCTTCTACGACCTTATCAGTAATTCTTCTTCTTCCATTGGCTCAACAGCCCGCTGTGGGTTTTGGCCTGTCGAAAAATAAACTTCCATTTTTTCTATCCGTCACAAACTTTTTCCATCTTCTCACTCCCAACATTTGAAGATCTCTTTCTACTTCCTCTTTCCATATTTTCCTAGGCCTTACCCTTCTTCTTGTCCCTTCCAGTTCTTGAGTGAAGATCTTTTTGGGCATCCTATTCTCCTCCATTCTCTCCAGGTGACCTAGCCAACTTATCCTTTGCTTGTTATCCATTTTACTATATTTCCTCCTTTGCTCATTTCTTCTAGTTCTCGATCCGTCCTGCTTCTCCATTCCCCGTTTTCATATTTAGAACAATATATTCTTCTACATATTTTCCTTTAAAAATTAGCAAATCTTCTTCTTCTTACTCCTTCAGCGTCCATGCTTCCGCTCCATACGACACTACCGGTCTTATTGGTGCCTTGTATAACATACTTTTAGTAGCTCTGGATAAAAGTTGACTCCTGAAGAAACTTATAGCGGCAAAATAAGTTCTATAGCCGGCCAAAATACGTATTTGTAATTCCTTTTCCACGATAATGTCGTTACTTATTAGCGTACCCAAGTATATAAACTCGACTGCTCCTTCATAAGTTACACCATGTATGGTTGCCCTTTTCACTGAACTTCGGGATGGGGACGCTGAAAATTTAACATATTTTGTCATGTCGGGGTTTATTACCTGGCCCACTCTACCTGCTTCTCTGCTTATCACAGCACACAGTGCTTCAAGAGCTGGAAAGTTCCTTGCAGTTACCAAGATATCATCGGCATATACACAGATTTGTGTCAGTTTGTTCAAAGTCATGTTGCTTTGTTCCGGGTTTTTCAGTGCTTTGTGGAGAACGAGGTTGAACAAGGTTGCAGACAAACCAACCTTTGCCTAACCACTCTACCTACGACAAAAGGGTTACTTAATTTTCCAACCACTATAACTTTGGCTTGGTCTCCTTCAAGGGTCATTTTCACGAGCCGTTCTATCATTTTGGATATCCCAAAACTCGCTAGTGATTTCAGAAGCTTTTTTTGGTTAATGCTGTCCAAAGCTTTTTTTTTAAATCAATGAAGAGGAGGCGGAGGTCAATATCATGTGCATAAATTTTTTCAAGTATTTGCCTTACTACAAATATTTGGTCCGTTGTCCTTCTTAGTGGTCTGAAGCCGCGTTGGTACTCTCCCAGATTCTCTACCCAGCATTTTTTCAACCGTTCCATTATGATACTTGATAGTATCTTATATGCGAAATTTAGTGGTGTTATTCCTCGATAATTTTCACACATCATTTTGTCTCCTTTCTTAAATAGGGGACGATCAACCCTACTTTCCAATCATCTGGCAACTTTTCATTGCCCCTTATCTTACATATCAATGCATGGAGCCTCTTTTTTAATTCTTGATTTACGTTTATATAAAGCTCCGCTGTAATGTCTCGTCCTCTTCGGTCTCCTCATTTATTTTGAGGTTACAAATTGTTTTCTCCATCTCTTCCTGGGACGGTTCCTTTATGTGTAGTTCAGCTGTCAGAAACACTTCTTCGTCACTCTCCTCGTCACTGTATTCTTTTGCAAGTTGAGTTTTGAAGTCTCTAACCCAGTGCTCTAATATTTTGTCATCCCCCTCTATTAGTTTTCCACTATTGTCTTTACAAGCTTTCAGGCGGGGTTGAAATACTTTCCTGAAAATATTCATGGTCTGATAATATTTACTTGCGTCCACTCTTTCCAGACCCACTTCTATACTTTCTGTTTGTTTCTTTAACATCTCTCTTATCCTTTCTCGGCATATTTTATTTGCTCTCCTTCTACGTTCTCGATAAGTTTCCTTACTACTTCTTGTCATCCTCTGTAACACGTCCCGTCAGTGTCGTCCAATGTCTCATTTATTTTGCTGGTACAAATTAAAATCTTCTTCGTTTTTCAGTTTGTCAATATTCCATCTCTTTCTCATTTTTTCCCGGTTTTTAAGTGCATTAGCTAGTATTTCCCTTAACGTCACTTCTAGCAAAAAATGGTCAGAGTCACAATTTGGCCCGCGACGCGAGTTAACGTGCTTGCGTGTCTCTTGTTTATAACCACATGGTCAATTTGGTTGACCACGTTAGTTCCGGAGCACATCCACGTTCCTTTACATATGCTTTCATGTTCAAAGCAGGTAATTTAATGATCGTATTATGTCTGGCTGCAAGCTGTCCTAGTCGTTTCCCATTTTCACTTTTCACTTCATGTAAAGTGTATTTCCCTGCTAATATTGTTATGAAATTT
>Ga0123354_10010553_pt1:0-10000 | contig 14244 bp, 10 predicted proteins | sample TergutLab28metaG_2_FD_97872 | JGI IMG/M metagenome (GOLD analysis project Ga0123354, IMG submission 97872) | Labiotermes labralis P4 segment gut microbial communities from Petit-Saut dam, French Guiana - Lab288 P4 | ecosystem: Host-associated > Arthropoda: Insects > Digestive system >... | reverse complement strand
TTATTTGTGTCATTAAAATAATATGTTAGTACCTGTTACTGTGCACAAATTGTTTACTCTTTCCCAAGTACGAGCAGGGTAACACAATCAATGGGAATAAGATGGGCGAGAAGTATAGAAGGCTTGATGGCCGTGAGAAACACATAGGCTTTAAAACTTAAGTCAGGAAGAGCAAAATAATGAGATCGCTTGCAGAATTAAAGTCTGTTTTGGAGGTGACATTGCGTGAGGCGAGAGGATGTGGGCCAAATTCGACTGGCTAAAGATGGAGACCGGTGCCGGGATAGCTCAGTCGGTATAACGACTCGCTGCGGGGTGGACGTTCCGAGGATCGAATCCCGGTGGTGGGCGAATTTTCCGAAACCGTCCAGACCCTCCCCGGAACCCACCCAGCCTCCTATACAGCTGGTACCGGGTCATTCCCTGGGTAAAGCGGCCGAGGCGTGGCGTTGAGCACCCACCCCATCTAGCGCCGAGGTTAAAGAAAGAGTAGAGGTGTACCTATACTCCCCCTCTGGGTCTTCGTGGAATGTCCTAGGGTAAAAAATAAATTTTTAAAAAATAAAGACAGCGAGCAGTGGCCAATTGTTGTGAACACGAAATTGTACATTTTAAAACAAGTTTGGGATTTTTTGAACAATTCTTGCTTTAGGAGTTTATAATGGATGAATCAGCGACATGTCAGATTTCAGGCCCATTTGCGGTAATTGCTGAGAGCGTACTAAAATTGCTGAGTCTGTCCGTCCGTCTGTCGTTCCGCATGTTATAACTCGAGAACCACTGAAGGAAACACGGAGTATTGCAGAATTCTGCGAACTGTTCATTTCAACTGTCGTTAAATTCGGGAACAAGCATGGCGAACCCTTTGTTTGAAAACTTGTGTGCAGGTAACTCCTAAAATGTTTGGGGTAAAGGAGAGAAGAGCTTTCAAAGGGCGCGTGTAATAAAGAAGCTGAACATAAGAATGTAGATTATTTACATCAGGTGTGTGTTTTCCCATAAGTTTTTGAGATTGTTTTTTACAGAAACGGTCCACATTTTCCGGAATTACGATATATATTGAACATGGCAAACTAGTTCATAACATTGGCCTATGGATGTATGCCTATATGTACTTTTCGAAATACCAAAAAACGGATGTATTTCTTCTGGGTCATCTCTCTCTAGGATTAACAGTTCTGGATGTACCATGTACCTTACAACCACCATTTTGAAGGAAGAGATGGGACGGAAAGACTGACCGACCCATGATTGTTACACGCATAGATGAAGACGTCTCAGTACTGTTTGCTCCCTAATGCATTCGTGCTGTGTGAGGAGTTGTTAATGGAATTAGCTCTAGGATAAGGCTTGTTGAAACTTCATTGGACAGGCTTGCCAGTCCCCATCTGTAGCTATAATTTCGCTGGACAAGTTTGACAGTCCCCATCTGTACCTATAATTTCGCTGGACAATTTTGACAGTCCCCATCTGTAGCTATAATCTCGCTGCACATGTTTGACAGTTCCCAACTGTAGCTATAATTTCGCTGGGCAAATTTGACAGTCCCCACCTGTAGCTATAATTTCGCTGGACACGTTTGACAGTCCCCATCTGTAGCTATAATTTCGCTGGACAAGTTTTACAGTCCTCATCTCTAGCTATAATTTCGCTGGACAAGTTTTACAGTCCCCATCTGTAGCTATAATTTCGCTGGACATGTTTGACAGTCCCCATCTGTAGCTATAATTTCGCTGGACAAGTTTTACTGTCCCCCTCTATGGCTATAATTTCGCTGGACATGTTTGACAGTCCCCATCTGTAGCTATAATTTCGCTGGACAAGTTTTACTGTCCCCCTCTATGGCTATAATTTCGCTGGACACGTTTGACAGTCCCCATCTGTAGCTATAATTTCGCTGGACAAGTCTGACATTTCCCATCTGTAGCTATAATTTCGCTGGACAAGTTTGACATTTCCCAGCTGTAGCTATAATTTCGCTGGGCAAGTTTGCCAGTCCCCATCTGTAGCTATAATTTCGCTGGACAAGTTTGACAGTTCCTGTCTGTGGCTATAATTTCGCTGGGCAAGTAACGTTACACAGTATACTTCAGCACAATCTCTTTTATTCTTAAGCAAGGCTACATGTTTCGACTAAAAGTTAATCATCTTCAGGCCCTTACAACACTTTCGTTACCAAATGCTTTGCCCACTTTGGGATCCCATAGTGTTTACAATTGTGGAATACATCTAGACGGTCACCTATAGGTGTGATGATACCAGAGGCTGTGTAATGCAATTTTGACCTCCTGATGATGAGCACATGTGCTCGAAACATGTAGAGGAATGAAATAAAACAAATTTTGTGCATCAAGTTGGTTAAATACTCAGATAAATTATCTCTGAATGTTTAGGTTTCTTATCCAGCCGCGTACCTTTAACTGCTTAAAGTCCAGCGGTAACAATATGTACCATAATCCATAACGTTAAGAGATAATGAAGTCTGGGGGCCGTCTGGAACTGTGGTAAAGGGACAGGGCTCTCCTGAATTTATATCAAATTTTGGGGCACAAAGTGCTCGTCTGTAAGGCCTAGGTGCATCAGGACCGAAAATGCTCGAACTCAATGCTAATCAATCAATCAGCCTGCAGGTAATATTGCTGAATATTAACGGATTTTGACGGATTTTGAAAATAGGCGGATTTTCCCAAAACCAAGATGTCACCTCCAAATTCAAGGCGCCAGAATTGTGACACGAAGCAAATTCCGGACTGAACCATGAACATCGCTGATATCTGGCGCTTTGGATAGGTGCAAGTGAACTGATACACGTTGTTATATGTAGGGGGGGGGGGGATTGCAATAAATACTCTGAAAGTGTTCAGGCGTCTACGTAAGAAATGCTGCCCGGCTGTCCAGGCGTCTGGGTACGCGTGTTCGGTGAAACCGTGCGACAGGACTGACGCACCTGCGGCGCGTGGAAAGGTTTCCTTGACAAGCGGCTTTCACTTTTGTCCCATTTTTTAAAATTTTTTTTGCCCAACAGCTTCTCCATATTTTGAAAAATGTGTATGCTATATATACACATATCTGAGTGCGTAGAGACTGTATATGAATTACCGTCGCTACCAAATAACTCTGCGAGTGAAACGTTTTTACTCAAATAGGTAGAGGTGCGAAGTGTTAACTGGATATTTATCATGGGGGCGCCGGCCTGGCGGTGACTGGGCGAATACGTGACATTGGACAGAACGTGATACGTTCTTCTTTTTAAGCAGGAAGTAGCAGCAGCCATAGTTACTGCTACATTTTCTTCCTTACAACATGCTCGATGAGGCCTTTGTTAGAAATCAGTGACTGTACTATGAATTAATTACAAAATATAATTATAATATACTTTAATAATAATTCGCTAATTAATCATAATTATGGAAGGCTCCAAGACCTTATTTTGCTCTTCAAAAATTCCCATGGGTACGCGAAAGGATTTCTTCGGGTTTGCATACAGTTTGGGCACGCGCCCTCAAAAACGTTTTCCTGCCCTACCTTACGACATTCCAAAAGTGAGGAGCCCCTCGCTAAATCGCGTGGCAGTATGTCACGCAGTACATCATTTGTTATCGCGCTCATGGTATGATGCGAAACACATTATTTTCGAACTTCCACCCATTCTGGAGACTGTATCGAGTCTGAAACTTGACAAATGAAAGAACTCCGCGACGTTTGTGACTCTCAGGGTTTTGTGAGGCCTTCAGTAGACGGGCACATATATCCGTACTGCCGTATTTCCGTGACAAATACCGTTGCGACAAGATGGTCGAAACCGTAAACCTTTCGATGATAGTGGAAGAAAAATAGGAATTAGCTCCTCCTATTACTTGCAATGTAGAATGAAAAGAGTGTGTATCAAAGGGCGGTAAATACAGGCAGGTCGGCTTATCCAGGTGCTGTGCTTCAATGTGATGACGTTACATAAGGTCAAATACAGTGGCAGAGAAGGCAACAAACAAAAGCTCCCTCACTCTCCACAAACTTTGCTAATGGTGTGTCAACCCCCACCCTAACACTGGGGTGTTGTAACCGTCACCGCTGTCCCTGCGTGTCTGCGGTGGGCGTGGCCGTTCGTAACTGTCCGTCACTCGAAGCTCCTCCTGCTGGAACTCATCCCGCGGCATTATCAAAGTGCAAACCCCGCCCTCTCTGTATACACGGAAACGAGCGCATGCGCAAGGGTCTTCGCAGGCAATCCGCGCAACTCATGCAACAGGCGGTTTTCGGAGAGGGGAGGAAAGGGTGAAAGGCGGAGTAGTTGTGTCAATCCTGGAACGTTTATGTAGTGTTATTAGGATCCTCGGAACGCAGATGTTAAGGTGACGTAACGAAATTGACACTAGAATGTGACGTCACGCATGGAAACGGGTAATAATATCGCAGGTGCTGGTCATAAACTGATCGGTCCCTCGAAATATTGTGTTTCTTTTGTTGTTACTGGCCTGAATCATTAATCTGTCCGGATATGGATTACGATTAAAATATTCTTTAACATTTAAGGGAATAGTTCACTGACGATCTACGTAATGATGCCCCAAATTTGCTACATTTCATATGAATTACATTTTACGACAGTTAAAGTTGCCTTCGTGTATGTCATGATAGCGTATGGGGAATGAACATACAGCTCCACTGATTCCTCACCCCAGTGCTAGATGGTGGTGAGGGTCAGCTTGACGCCCCGGCCGCTTTAGGCACGGTGAAAGCGCCCCTGTACCCATTGAACACCTGGGTGGGTCCCAGGGCCGTGTGCATGCTTCTAGAGAAGAGAAAAAACTGTTGTCCTTGCCGGGAATCGAATACCGCTTACTCGGTAGTGCACCCCCTAGCTTTGTCACTGTACCAACTGATATATTCCTGATTCATAGTCCAAATTAAGCTGTACATACAGTACGTGCATTGACAGGTATAGGGTGTCTATTGGTGGGAGTGTGATCCTGGAATAAAGAAAGTCTGTAGACTGTAGAACGTCATTTGAGGGTTGTTTGACCGTGCATCTTCGTCATGAAATAATGTGAAATGCCAACTTGATGCAATAAAGCAATTTTATTGGTGTATTCTTAGCCCTACATGTTTCGGGTACATACGCCCTTCATCAGGAGCATTAGATGTTGAGTTGCAGCATATGGTTTTCTGCACCGAGTTCGTGGATGGATGGTGGTCTTGAGAGCTGCTGCGTAGGTCGTGTGTACGGTGTAAACCAGTTAGCTTCTCAAAAAGGACTCTGCACCATGGAGTGAGTAAGTAAGTGAGTAAACATATTGGGATCTCAACATGTACACAGCGTCTGTTGACTCAGTCTGTTAGAAGGCCTGACGATGGCCGTTTAAAAGGTCGAAACATGTAGCATCGTATAATAAAATAGTTGTGTTGACGTATAATAATTAATGTTTTAGTATATTCCTCGCACGTAACGATGCCTTCCGTCAACTTTTGAATAAGTTTGTCATCGTAACGGATCGTCCTGTGAAAGAGGATTTAGCCGGCTGAAACTTCTGCAGTTTGATCTTAGCTCGCTGCTGTATTACAGCTCAAATGGTACGCTAGTTATGACAGCGAGCTGCCCACCACATGACATGTCTCAACCATGACAACCCTTGGTACTGGTGGTACTGTTTGAGCTAAAGAGTGCACCACGTAAAGGTACAGAAGTGCCATTTGTTAGCTGGGTGTAGGAACGTGAGGCCATGCAAAAGTAAATTAATGGGAAGCGTCGTGCATGTTTGATGGCAGAACAAAGGAGAGTTGCATGGAGCACGCAGATGTGTTTAGCTGCTGAAATGGATAAACACGGAAAGTGAATTGATTTTTAAAACAAAAGTAAAGAGAGGAATTTGGGATTTGTGTGTGAATTTGCGTGTTGGCGGTGACGTGCTGGGGAAACGGTTTGTTACCGCCGATGTTTTGATGTAAAAATCGGGGAGGGGGGAGGGGGACATAAATATATTGAGGGGGGAAAAGTGTAGTTTCTGAATTTTAAAGCTGGTATTTCATCTATCCAGTATACACTGTGGTTTAAAGGATTGATATGGCGTACTGGGTATTTAAAGGTACACGTGTAGTTTAACATTTGAACTGCGTAAAAAATGCCTTACGCTCTTAATGTGAGTGTGTGTGCGTACGCGCCGGGGGGCACAAATCCTGGGCGACGGGTCGCCGTGGCGCCTAATATATATATATATATATATATATATATATTTATATATGGGTCCTGAATTTGGATACTGCTTAATGTCAATTTGGGCGCCCGGAATTTTAAGGTGGTCGCTAGATGTTTGGAGCAGATTGAAGTCAGGGAATGCTTGCTATCATTCTGTGCAGAATCTTTTGTCTTCCAGTTTGCTATACAAAAATTAAAGGTTAAGATAAACAGAACTATAATTTTTCTTGTTGTTTTGTATGGGCGTGGAACTTGGTCGCTCACATTGAGGGAGGAACGTAGGCTGAGGGTGTTTGAGAATAGGGTGCTGAGGAGAATATTTGGGGTGAGAGGGACGAGGTGACAGGAGAGTGGAGAAAAGTACATAATGAGGAGATTAATGATCTGTACTGTTTACCCATTAGTGTGCGGGTGATAAAATCGAGAAGAATGAGATGGGCGGAGCACGTAGCGCGTATTGTTGAGAAGAGAGGCATATACAGTGTTTTGTTGGGGAAACCTGAAGGAAAAAGACCACTTGGGAGACCCAGGCCTAGATGTGGGGATAATATTAAGATGGATCTTCAGGAAGTGGGATATAGGGGTATGGACATGATCGATCTGGCTCAGGATAGGGACAGTTGGCGGGAACTTGTGATGCGGTAATGAAACTTCGGGTTCCGTGAAATAAGGGGAATATCTTGACTAGCTGAAAGCTGGTTAGCTTCGCAAGGAGGACTCAGCTCCATGGAGTAAGTAAGTAAGTAAGTAAGTAAGTAATTAAGTAAGCTAGATTTTTGGGAGATTTGTGCTCGCCTGATGTATGCAGTGTTTCGTGTTCCAGTTAGTGTCATGTATGCTGCATTCACCATTAGACCGTGTCGGACCGGATTAATATAGCATGCGTGTGTTTCTATTTATGTGTACATTTCATTCATTTTGTTGCCAGTGAAACAGCATACGGGTTACATCAATGAATTTAAAAGTTCTGATGATAGCCCTACCGAACTGTGCAGCACAAAAACATCCTATTTAACATGAAGGCACGCGTTATGGCCTATTGGCAGCATTATGAGAGATCCTACTGATTGAATCTTTGTTTGGAATAAATTAACACCAGGTGAAATTTGTCTTATGAAGTGACGTGCATTGCACTTTGAATTTGACGTGAGTGTCGTGATTGAGATGTTTTAAATGCAGTAAATTGCTAACACTTTTCTTATGGGAAAATTCCAAATCGCAAAAATATCATTAGTGTAGTGTCCAAAGATTTTTGACTTCATTTAGCCTTTCTGAGAAGCCGGTAGTTTAACCCTTTAAAAGCCGAGTTAAATCCCATGTGCCCTTTGATAACATTATTCGGAGCTCACCATATTCTCCACATTAGCAGGTAAAGGGTTAAGAGAACTTCTTTGTATCCGAGCGGCCAGAAAACGTTGATTTTCATAGAAAGGTAATTTTGAATTTTTTATTTCATTATTTTGTACTGTGACAAACAAATGTACAATTATTTCACAAATTATCACACTGCTACATGTTTCGACACTATCGTGTCATCCTCAGGGAATTTTTAATCAGCCAAGTTACACAAGTATTTGAACAGCAGCTGTTGGTACAACATAGTATCGAAACATATAGGAGTGTGATAATTTTTGAAACAATTGTGCATTTTATATTCGTGATTCCGTGCATCGTAGTTCTAGGTTGAAGAAATCCAACGAGATGCAACACGTTGGATTTCTTCAACCTAATTGTGCATTTGTTGGTCACAGTACCAAATAAAAACATCTTAATTGTAAACTGCATTACCAACAGCTGCATTTGAAATTCTTGTGTAACTTGGCAAGGTATTGATTACAAGCTCCCTGAGGATGACACGATAGTGTCGAAACATGTAGGAGTGTGATAATTTGTGAAATAATTGTGCATTTGTTGGTAATTGTAAAAAATAATAAAAGATGAACGGAACACGTATTAAAAAAGCGATTTTGAATTATTTGTTTATAGTGTCTGACGGTTTGTAATAAATCGGTCTTGGCCGATTTTAAGTGACTACTTCAAATTTTCTGACAGAGACTGATGGACATATATGAAACTTTGTCGGAGTAGCCTGTGTGTGACACGGCCGAGGTTTGAACCGAGTACCCCTAGATACAAGTGTGGAGCGCACCGCAACTTCCAGCTGCTCGTTAAATCGGGCTACTGACAGTCGAGGTGTTCTTCTTCTTCCTCCATAGGGTGCGGTGTTACTCTAACCTAACATGAGCCCCTGTTTGTGAAAATAGGCCTGTAATTTGAACATGTTGACAGCATCTCTACCCTTTTCGCGGAACAGCCTCTCTCCTGCGCTACAGCATGTTATTCTGCGTACTTCTTATCATATATTGCACAACAGTTGCTAGGACACACACACACACAAGCACGCACGCACGCACACCTTCTACATTGCTCGCTATTATGGCACAGTTGAATTTGCAGAAGTATATGTCTCCTTTCCTCCATTTTCCGGTAAAATCCTTTGGAATACTGTACGTTCCTCTTCTTCGTGTTATCCTTCGCACACAAATTCTGGGACATATAGACCCATTATGAAGACAAAATTGAACCTTGCGCCGTATTCATGGCCGTGCCCAAGTCCCACTTACCAAAAGGCATATCCAACAACTCATAATACAAATCTGTACGGAGGCACAGCTGATAAAGGCTGCAGGCCTAATGTTGCTTCATTTCACGGTATTAGCGGTACTGTCGTCGCCAAACAGTGGGTATCTTCACTTCTAATGTTGCCTATCAGCGTCACTCAGTTCATTATGTCAGCAGAGTGATAGGGTTCTTTTCACAGTTGCTGTGGGAATGTTCACTGCCGTCAAGGCGCTCGGTCGTCTGTCCAGCGGTCACTACACTGTGTTTGATCGCCGATTAACAAGACCAGTTTCATCCACCTCGGGTCCTGATAATCTGTCGTCCGGAGACCATCTTAAGTGTGTCTGTGCGATGAACATTATTACTATTATTATTATTGTTATTGTTATTATGCTTGTTATCGCCCTTATGCAGGGTATTTACAATTGAATAACTTAAACAAACCATGTTTCTAGGGTATGTAGTGTAGCAGCTGTTCTGTATTTACAATTTGTGCTACATGAAACGTTATTTCGTCCGCGAAGTATGTATGTACAGTTACATTAGCACTTCCCGCAGTATGTGTGTGCAGTGCCAAATATGGCTGTTTTTTGTAGCCGCTTAATTTCGTGCTAGCCTGGTATGTTGCTCAGGTATTGTCTGAGTGACTTTGAAATGGTTATCATCATCATCATCGTCATCATCATCTCCTTTATGCAGGGTATTTATACTTATATTCCTGATACAAACTATGTCCCTAGGGAATACAGTGTTGCAGCTATTCTGTTGTTACTATTCATTGTGCTTATATCGTTAGTTCCAGTGTTGAATCTTTTGTACTTTTACATTAGTACTTTCCGAAGTATGTGTGCAGTGCCCAATATGGCTGTTTTCTGTAGTTCCTTGACTTCATGTTTTCCCGGTACGTTGCTCACGTATTTTCTGAATGACTTTGAAATAGTCCCAGTCGCCCCTATTATTACTGGCATCGCCTTTGTTTTTACATTCCACATGCGCTGTATTTCTATTGTAAGGTCTTTATATTTTAGAATCGTCTCGGCTTCTTTTTTAATCACATTTCTGTCTCCTGAGATTGCAACGTCTATTAACATACATGTTTCCTTTTCATTATCACGGATTATAATGTCTGGTTTGTTGTTGGGGATAGTTCTGTCAGTTTTATTATTATTATTACTATTATTATTTTGA
>Ga0123354_10010551_pt1 | contig 14246 bp, 10 predicted proteins | sample TergutLab28metaG_2_FD_97872 | JGI IMG/M metagenome (GOLD analysis project Ga0123354, IMG submission 97872) | Labiotermes labralis P4 segment gut microbial communities from Petit-Saut dam, French Guiana - Lab288 P4 | ecosystem: Host-associated > Arthropoda: Insects > Digestive system > Gut ... | reverse complement strand
TTATAGTTTTGGAGAACATTTTTTTGTATTTGGGTTGTGTGTGTGGGGGGGGGGGGGGGGTAGATATGGTGACTGGTAGGTGCCGGAATGATCATTGTAAGAAGAAAGGATGGTAAGCAATGAAATCTAAACTATCAGTTGAACTGATACTGCAGTATGAAAAATAACAAGATATGATGCTGTTATGGATGTCATCAGGATTAAGGTTATAGTTACAAGAGTGTGACACCATACAGCTGAGTAGGCACAGTCTTTAAAAATGTTGTCACCCATCTACTAGATTGCATAACATCCACATCCAAGAAGACTAATATTCATATGTACACACTGCTACACTTTGTTCTGAGTCGAATTATTTCCCCAAAAATGTAACAAAAAGTTTTTATTGCTGATAATGTACACTGTGTAACAAATGTGTAGCTATGAAACCTAGTATTGTTTGACCACATCTCACTCTTAAAGAGTGGTCTTCTGAAACAGATTAAGGCAGCAAATTCAAACACTGAACTGGAAGGCTCACTGCATGTAATCAACTCCATGATGCAATGTTCTTCTTGAGAAGCTCATAGTTCCTCAGCTAGTCAAGAAATTCCCCCACATTTTATGGAACCTGAAGTTTCGCAAGAGCCTGTCACTTGTCCCTATCCTGAGCCAGATAAATCTAGTTGACTCCCTCCCAATCTATTTCTTTAAGATCTATTTTAATATTGTTCCATCCATGCCTAGGTCTTCCACATCAACTCTTTCCTTCACATTTACCCACCAAAACCCTGTATGCATTTTTCTTCTCCCCCATACATGACACATACCCAACTCATCTAATTCTCCTGAATTTGATGTTAATAGCCCAAATAATATATGGTAAGAAGTGAAAATCATGAGCTTCCTCATTACATGGGTAGCTTCTTTTTATTACTGAAGAAACAAGAAGCAAGATAACCCTTTTAGGGCTTTAACTGGCTCCAATATGATTTTGTTTCAGTGGTCATTTGCTGTTTTTTTTAAAAGTAAAATTTGTTTTATGACAGATTAAATTAGGATATTAGCAAATTTGTTTACTAAAAGACAACAATTTATTTTCCAGAACTTAACTTGCATAGACGATAAGGAAGTATAAAAAGTTTAGAGAATTATAAAGGCATTTGCTGTAGAGGTGTTGTATAAGGTTTCTTTGGAATATAGGCAACAACAGAAGAAAGCAAATGGAAAATCAAATGTTTTATTATGGTGTCACTTGTATTTGTTAGTGGCTGAAGAAAAATTACAATGTTTTATAATAATATGTAATTAAAATTATCCCTGTATTTATTATACTTAATAAAAGAAACAAATTACATTAGAGTTTCATATTGAGTTTGCAAGGGCACCAACCTTGACTTACCACACATTGTGTCACAGTATAAAAATGCAAAGATTGTTTGTTTGTTTGTTTGTGTGTGTGTGTGTGTGAGAGAGAATGATAAATTGCACTGGACATGTGGGATGTTAAACACTGTAAGAGATATGGTATGAAACATGTAACCAGTCAATGGGTGTGAGAGAATGTTGTGTTCAAACTGCATTTATTTTATTTACTATAGCAAACATAACAGAAAGTGTGAGATTTCAGGTTTCCACTACGGTGTAGTTGAGGCCTTCACTCTTCTCGGATGATGCATATGCACCAGGAATTGGTGACACTACAGTACTGGAGTGAAGATGTGCAATGACCTGGAAGGCAAGGTTTCTGTTCTTCCAGACTACATGTTATGTCATTGGGTAACCAATTCCCAACCTTCTGCAGAAACTGCATTTCTTCAAAACATCAGCAATCTATTACCCACAGACACAGCATTATGGCTCAGGAGAACAAAATCCTCGACCACAGTACTGTGAAAATCTCAGAATTTATGCCAACTTGAAGTTGTTAAACTTTTTTTCTTTTTTTTGGTTCCTGTGAAAATGTATGTTGGAGATTAACTTCAAATATAATAATATAAACAGCTGACTAGATGCAACAATGATGATTTTATTAACAATTTCAATCAGCTCAACATGTTTCAGGCGATAATTTCGCCCATCCTCAGGAGCACTATACTGTGTATACAGGATGAGGTGAACACCTCATCCTGGTCACCAGCAGGCAGCATCATCAGTGCTTTATACCACAAGCTGTAAACACAGTCCAGTGTTCCTGCAGATGGGTGAAATTATCAACTGAAACACGTGGAGCTGATTGAAATTGTTAATAAAATCATCATTGTTGCATCTAGTCAGCTGTTTACATTATTATATCAATGATGCACGGTCACACTAACATCAAATTAACTTCAAAATTAAAAAAAAAAACACTGCTCAATTACCAAGCAGAAGCTACTATAATGAATTTATTAATAGTAATAATGAACTTTTCTTCAAGGATAATGAAATGCACATGATTAAGATCAAAAGAGGATAGGAGAGGCATGTGAATAAAAAAACTGACAGTGATTTAGTATGAATGAGTGGGAACGGAAGGAATGAATAAATTGAATGCAGTTTCACAGAACTGACAAGCAGAAAGGTCTGTGTCGTAAAGGAATACAGAGTTATGCATAAAGAAGTTGTTACTGTATTATACACATAAATTAACAGTGTGAAACTGAAATCAAACTCATCCTCAGTAAAAATTTGGGAGACAAAACCCTTATGTCAGCTACTGAAACCTAGCATGCTCCAATGTTAAACTAAAGATATTAATATAATGAAAAGGAAGATACATTCATAATTTTATTTTAAAAAGTAACATTTCAAATATATAGTTCAACTTCCTCATTATTGGTGAACCCATTTCAATTAAATTAAGCGGTAAGACATTAACACATTCAATGTGGATGCCATTCGAGCACTGATACAGTGTAGACGTGTAAGTTCAAATGGATCGCAATGTACTGCCTTCTATAATTTGTGATTTAATATTTTGGCACATCTAAATGAAATTATGTGTGGGAAAGGTAGTAACTACACTGAAGTAGATATCAATCTAAGAGAATACATTGCTTATTACTACTGAAAATATGACTTAAGTGTAAGTGTATGCCCTCATTCTGAACAAGAGAAAACTCTGTTAAATATGTCTGAGAAAATACATTTTGGAAGAAAACTAAGACACCACAAACTCTGTCTAAGAAAATGATACTAATGATGCAGAATAGTGATACTTGTTTAGGTGTGGAACATAATACCTATTAGCATTTGAGTTTCACAATCTACAAGGTGCTGCCACTAATATGAACACTTTCAGAGCAGTTTATGTATCCACTTCTGCCCCATCCAGTCAATTCCTCTCCACTTTAAAATCACATAATGTGGTAGTGGTAGCAAGACATTCCAATGTTAACACACTACACAGAAATCACAGCAATTGATACCTCAGAGCAGTGACATACAAGAATTAAGACTGGTAGACAGTAATGGCATGACTAAAGTCTGTTACAAACAGATTTACCTTATCTTGTGGGAGGCACAAAGTTTAAAAAATAACAAGAAAATAGAGACACATTTTAAGACTGGTGAAAGTTCTTATGTTTCCATGAAAATGAGAGAAATGAGGGCACTTAATTGGCTAAGAGAGCCTCAGTGAAACAGTAGTTACCCACATACCACAGGCATAGAGGCAATAGTCTTGGAGAAAGGTATATACAATACAAGTATCACTGTCAAGTCTTCCAACAGGGCACTTCAGCAGGAAACTGCAAAGTGATTATAATCTTCTGCAGCACCAGTGATAATGTCACGTATCTCTTCTCCATATCACACCAAGAACAGTGCCTTAACTGAAGAAACAAATACTTTTGGGCTTATATGTTAGTGTGTTAATATACTTGAATGTAGTTAACATGTTCTCCACAGTCAAGTCTCATGAAACACTATCATCTGGCTACTGTTCTTTACTTTCTTTACTCTCCTCCATCAGGTTGCAATGGAAGAAATGTAAAAGTTTAAAAACAGTAGAAGATATGAGGTTCTCACGGCAGTGAGCGTTAAGGTCATGGTCTAATAGGATGTGCATTCTTAGTTTGGTAGATGCTTCCTCATGTTTCTGAGGAATCTGCTACCTCCATATTCAGGAAAAAAGATGCATTTCTTTTAACCTCAAGATGGACATAGTAGCATCCTCCGAAATTCTGGTACATATCTACAAGACTACATGATATCACACTCCAAAAGACCATAATATCATTATAACAAATGTTCGAAGCATCTCCACTACTATGACAAATAGCATAAACTGTCTGAAATTGCAGCATGTGTCCTGTACCACGCTGATAGGAATGCATAATATTATAGATAATCATGAATATTTTTGAGGAAGATGTAATATCCTATACTTCAATGCAACATGCCGATATAATGAAATGTGATTGCTATTTCAGCATAGATCAATACAGAATTACATACTGCACATTATTTACTGTCATGACATTCAGCAGCCACCAGCAAAGCATATATTACCGTAGTGTTATTGACTTTACTTTTCATAAAAATAGGGTACCTAAAGTAATCTGTCAATGATGATCATATCTTTAAAAATACAACAACATGTATTACAACGTAAGTAACCACATCCCGCCAATCAGAACATACGATTCAGTTTCTTCCATACCAGTATGGTGATCATTAATGGTACCGTGTACTAGACACCATTTGGAATTTTTTGTTCCTTCAAATGAATTACAAGAAATTTAATTCTGAAATTGCATATCTAACAAGCTGTCTTCAAGAACTGGCTAAAGATTTTGTGTCCAGGTCTGAATGTATCAGTATCCTATCATAACCCATATGGCATTTACTACTAGATGAATCTCCTCAGTAACTCCTTTGTAACCACAAGTTGAAACATTGCTAAGTTGGTGTCACTGCACAATGATTAGCAAAAAAATTCAGCAATGAAATGGAAAATAATCTCATTCTTTTTATTGTGAAGCAGCTAAAGTAATAAGGATCCAGCTTTTAAAAATGATAAAATGTTGACAAATGTAATCACTGCTCATAAAATAACAGTAACAGTCAGTAATACTCAACCTGAAAGTAACTGACTGTCATAACAATTAAGTTCTGTCTGCAATAGGAGACTTTCAGAGTGAAATACATAAACAGAAACTGTCTAACTGATAACTGACAAGATCTTGGTTTTCTGAGATCCTGTGTCACAGTAATGACACTATTTGTAGCAATGTTTAAAAAATTGTTTGAAGAAATAAAGTCTCTTACCCTTACTACAGTCCCTTCAGTTTTTGTATGCTGCTACATGAGAAGTGATACATTAAAATTCTATACAAATATAGTCTGTGGCAAGAATGTCCTCATGATCAACATCTAGACAGAATCCTGCAGCATTTGATGTTGAAGAGGACCAGATATATTATTATGGGAAAAAGTGTCTCCCCTCCCCCATGGACAAAAGAATTAGGTTTGTCACCCACACTTAACATTCCTCTAGAAGATGAGATATCTTACAGGTAATTGTTTTAGAGGCAGGATGATACTGGTCACATAGGAGTGAATATAGGTTGTGGGGTAGTGGATTGAGATGAGCTTCGAGCACTTCTCGCTGTATTCTCCCACAGTTCATGTGTGGCAACATAGCATTCACCATGCTGTTGCCAGGACACCAGATTCCATACCCTTCTTCATTACAGTCTCACTCCCAGGACAACAGTGTGTCAACTGACTGCAGCTGACAGGATAGCTGATAAGGAACAAATGAATTATTACTCCACTGCAGCACAGTCTAGTGTAGGTTATGGTATATAATGTAATGCAGCAGGTGTGAAATGAGAATGCCTGAAATTTGATCAGGGCATAAACAAGATGTATTCCATACAATGAAAAACACAGCTTGAGTGGACCTAAAAATGTCTTAACCACTAATTTTTGTTCAATATTCTTTGTCCATGGAATAAATTGTTTCATTTTCAATAAAACAAAATTTTGTATCTTGCCACATTTATAATGCACAGTAACACACCATTTAAAATAGAATTTAAGTCATCACTGAAATGGGGGTACATGAACTCTCACTCTCAGACTGAAAAGTAGGTCAACTGAAAAAGGTTAAAAAATGCCGATGTAATGTGTTACAGTCTTACCTAACGGACAGCTACACATGCTGAACAAACTCTGGATTGAGAAAGGAGAAGCCCATAAACTCTGTCTGGTCAAGGTTCATCATGAAGAGTTTATCAGTGGGTGTAAGATCGGTCTTCTCTGATGTGAATTGTTTGTCAAAATTACTAACATCTTTGCGATGTTTCTGAAATGAACAAGCAGTGGGATTTCACTAAAATTCCTGAAACACAGAACATATGTAGTACATTCACAAAAGTACAGTGAAATTGTTTACAAATAGGACTTCTGTATGTGACACAATTCTTTTTTTCTTTCAACCACTTCAATAAATAAAGTGAGGCAAGCACGAACTACTCAGACATATATACATATATATGTATGCATATAAAATAAATTACAGCCTAATGCTTGCTGTTCTATTGTTATGTATGTTAGCAGTCTGCAGGAGTGGTGAGTAGGGACAACAGATGGCATCAATAAATGGCACTGCAAGGTACACTTAAATCAATTTTCCAGTATCCATTTCAGCAAAAACATTTATAGTAGACAGCAATACTGCATTACTATGAGCATATCAGATCTCATTATCATATGTTAATTAATATCTTACACCTAAAACTTGTAACCTGCTATCACTTCTGGCTCACAGGCAGGTACAGAAAGTTTCCAACCTCACTTGACACAAAAAGGCAGAGCACAAAATAGTTTATTTTGGAAACAATGAATTGATTGTCTTACACTTGTGACAAATGGCACAACTATGCTGAGGGTAACTTAAAAAATACAGCATAGTTTTGTTACTCTGGCTCGCAATGGACCAGACAGGTGCCAAATAATTGATTGTTCCGGATTATCAGATGCCACATATACTAACCTAAGTTCTTACAAGTAATTTTTTGTTACTGTTCCTATACTTGGGCTGTACAACTAATCAAAGAAGTATTCCATTTGGGTATCTCTATCATCTATTGGTTCTGTGTCATCAGGGCCATCTTTTTTGTGTTCTGCACTATTCATAGCTGAAAAAGTTTAGGTAGTAGAAGATGGAGGTTCAGGCAATACCACAACAGGTGAAGTACAGACACACCTGGAAGCCTTTTTGAACATGTCCTTGAGATCTGCCTGTTGCATTGATGCTTTTTTTTTTATCATAAAAGCAAAATTTACATTCTAGGGAATACTCCCCTCAAGTGACAGATTAATCCAGAACATCAGGATTTTCGAATTACGGGATCTTGGATTAAAGGAATTTTGCTCTATTTACTTGTGGCCAAAAGTACAATGCAAAAATATAGTCAAAGTCATACACGGGCAACCTTTACAAAGCCATGAGCCAGATCTAGTTTTCTTATCAAGAATACAAGATATCAGCTACAGCAATTATTACAAGAGACTGTACAAACATATCAGCACAAAACGCCATAAATCTGACATAAAAAGACACAACATAACCCACATCAAGTTATTTTATACAAAAGCATATCTTGTAATCCATGCATGATCATATGTCTCAAAATAAATCAACTTCCATCCATAACTGCAAGTGAAAATCAAAGCTCCCAATGAATCTGACACACCCCATTAAATTTTCCTAACCCATTTTGACAAACAACCCTAAAGAGGGGTTATGGAATATCCAGGCAACTGTCAATGACCTGGTGGATGTAATTCCTCTCTTCAAGCTGCAGTCTGGCACTCAACAGTGTGTAATTTTCACTACTCTTCATTTATAATAATTATATATATGTGTAGTTTTCTTTCTTTGCCAGTTATGTTTGCCTTTTTGGGTCATGTGACCCAGATTCAACTTCAAGTTCCAGTGCCAACTGCCCTGAGCTATGGGAACTCAACAGTCCAGTCCTATGAATCTTGTGACTTTAGGGCAACATACTTTTCAGGATAGCATCCTAATGGCAATTTCTTGCAAGATGTCCTCCCACCTGTAACTTAACTACTCTTGGACGGAGATGAAGGCAGTATGTTTCTTTCCAATCTTGGGAACTGACTCCTCAATGATGCAGCATTATGTCATACAAGAATGGAGTCCTTAACTAGTCTCCTCTGACCACACTCTTCACTTCAGATACAACTCTCTCTAGTCATTAGGCTTGACAGCTATTGTGTACTGAATCCTATGGTCTAGCAGTAACTATTCTTGAAAATGCAGCACCAACTCCACAGAATCATGGAGGTCAACCACAACTGTTCAGTGAGTCCTGTGTTACAGCAATGAGCTAAATGTGTTCCACCTGCTAACAGATGCCCAACATCTCTCCTGACTCACTCCCATGTGATGTCACTTTCTCTTTCTGCCATCTACTGGACAGACTCAATGTTAAAAATTCTTACAAAACATCCTGGTTACAACAACAATAATATATATATATATATATAAAAAATAATAATAAGTGTAAAAGCACATTTACTTGTAAAATTTGTACTTAATATTGGTATTTTTTGTGCATACATCTGGCAAACCTAGGAGAATATTACAGAACTAACATGGTGTATTAGCAGACTACTATACTTATTATGCACTAAAGGGTCGAGCGTAAAAATCACCATCATTCAATATCAGTGTCAAAAATGTTTTGGGTTTTAAGGATTGTTAATATTTTTGTTTAGAGTATAAAAATTTCAGCTTAACAAAGAAGAAAAAATATAGAATTTCATTTTGATGTTCAAACTGGCTTATATTCTCAAATCTTACAATTTTGGGCTTGAATGGTGGCTGGACCTCTCTATTCTCAATTTTCTCCCAGTCAATCCGCCTGAAGAAAGCATGGCCTCGTACATCTTCTTCGCCTCGGACACCACAGCCAAGTCGCTTTGTTGGGTTTTTTGTTAAAAACTGAAACAAATAACAAATACCGTCTACTGAAAAAACACGCGCTAATAAAACAATGAATTCATACGGTCAGCAGATGCAGTAACTCATAACAAGATATCATGATGGCATCATTAATTTACCTGACTTTATACAGACAGCCTTGACAGATTATTTTAGGATGTTAAATTCTAATGTTCTGTTAAATTAACTAACAGCATTATAAAATTTCACCACATTTAATTTTAATTTACCTCTTGTGTACTTTATTCTTCCAACATCATTCTCAACAATTTAGAAAATAGTGTAATGTTGGTCATGAACCACTATAATGTGAAAATTTGGAAGAAATTGAATAGTTTAAGAACATGTTTTGTTTGTAAGAAATTCTAACGATAAGTTCGTGCCGTTCAATTGTAAATTTCAAAACACAAGGTGTAATTCAAGAGCTGTGGTTCTCATGGCTGTGCATATTCAGATTAGCAAAATGGGAACAGCTTAATAAGAATAGAAAGAAGAATGATTTTCCTTTCCTTTTATGAAATACATTCCATTCTGAAAAGTGTCAGAAATTATTATTTGGGTAATCATATGAAAGAGGAATAACTGGATGGGGCATGCAGCACATAAAGGACTGAAGAAAAAAATGTAGAGTTTTGGTTGAAGAACCTGAAGGAAAGAACTATTTTAAAGACTTAAGCAAAGGCATGAAGATAACATTAAAACATGTTTGAAAGAAACAGAATTCATCTGGCTTCGGGAAGGGAAAACTGACAGGCTCTTGCGAACACAGAAAGAATATTTTAATTTCCATATAATGACAGGAATTTCTCGACAAGCTGAGGAAATAACTAGCTTTCAAGAAGGACTTTCCTCCATGGAGTTTCTGAAAAGTGTTGCAGATTTCAGTAACATCAGAGCTCGGGAACTAGGTTAAGGGCTGGATGGCCGGGAATAAAGGTTTGATTCTTGGCAGTATCATTCCAGGTCTGCCCCCCCCCCTCCGATCTCACCCTCCCTCTCCCCCCAAATTTTCCATCATATGGTTACTCAGGCTCTGGTGTTTAATTAATTACAAGGATAACTGTACCTGTGTTTTGTGTTATGTGTTGCGTACAGGGAGCTAGGATTAGCTCACTATCAAGTGCTTCATTACATATACTATATATTTTGCATATTTTATATCATTATAAATGGTATCAAAGGGCAATATGGAATACTAATAATCACTTGCAGAGTCATAAATAACAGGAAACAGTATTGTTATTATTAGATTAACCACAAATGTGTCAGAAGGAAATTTGTATGTTTCTAGAACAATGTAAACTTGGATTTCTCCCCATCACTATTAAAATTAGAAAACAACACTTTTATTCATACTACATTGCTGGGACAAGATTCTGTCTCAGTTGACCAGAAACACTGATATAGCAGGAGAAATCCAACGTTCAACTTATGTCCAGGAATTGGACTCAATCAAAACAGTAAGTTCTCAAAAGGTTATGTGGGTCAAAAGGCCTGCCATACTATGCCCATATACGGTATACTCATGCAAGCCACCCCCTCCTCCATGTTTTTTGACGAGATTTATGTTGTTACGGGACTGTACTGTTCACTCTGTCATCAGTCAGTGGGTGTGTTGCTACCACAAGTAGGCACTGTTCTCCAGCAATCAAGTTGTATAACCATTACTATTGTAATAAACCACACTCGTTGAAGTACCTGCTGTATTAGTTGCCATCACTGGCCCAACTCCGTTGATGAGCTACTTGGTTACAGCTACTTATATGTGCATAATAGTCAAGTCTTCTGGAATGTTACATCATGTTGGGTGATAAATAGTTACCAACATTTTGTCAGGATCAATCTTCTTGAAATGTCTAACCCTGAAGATGGAGGAGCTATAATCATTCAAAACTTTGGTATTGGTAAATATTTACCAATAAATGCATGACGCTGTGCATCACAAGAGATGGTAAAATGAACCATGGATCACAATTTGCCCATCTGCTGAAATCATTACAAGAGTACTGAATACTGTCACTGGTTAGCAGAAGATTCAGTTCAGTGTGGCATGCACAAACAGACCTACTTATAAACTACAGTTGTCACCATCTTACAAGGCAGCAATGTGTGACACCATGGTTACTGCATAGAGAAGTAGAACAGTAATCATGGCAGTTTTACAGCTTAAAAGCCCCAGATTATAATTCTGAGAGTAAAAAGCTATTGCTAGAGGAGTTTGTATCAGTAAAATGTACAGACTACACAAATATGGCTACAATAATAACTCAGGCCATATGTTCATCTGTCTTCAAGTTAAGAGATGATGGTAACTCGTTAATGAATTATGTGTTCTGGTATGACATTTTAACAAAAAATATGAGACTGAAGTAGTGTGAATATTATAGAATGATGAAATTTGGAGCATTGGTATATTCCGAGAGGGGAGAGAGTGTTATCAGGTCAGTGGCAGCATAAGAGGTCCCCAACAGTGCTATTTTTCTTAGTAATACATCTATATATATAGAATGTTGGCCAGTGTTATTACAGTAGGTCAGTCAATACTGGCTGCACTCTGCTTTCAAACCCGCACCTGAGGTAGCCTGACACACAGTGATTTAGGAAAGGACACACTGAATAGAATCCACTTAGTTAAACCAATTACATTCTGTGGCACCAGCCTGTTACCCAGTATCCTTGTGGTTGGATCCTGTGAATGGGTATTGTCATTGTGCTTTTGAAGCATCACATATAACACCTACAGGATGTATCAGATGGTGCGGTGTTACAACAACAGTGCGTATAAGTCTAGTGCCACTATGATATGGTGGCAAGGCACAGCACAACATAGCATAACATCCCAGAAGACTTGAATCTTCTGCAACATCGTTGTAAGATCCTAAAATCTTGCAAAATGTGCACAGACACATTACATACCGAAATTTACTGGTGCTTACTCAGTAGGTTTACAGATGGAACATTTGGACAGTGTCACCATGGCCATTTATTCCATTCAGTTCATGCTAATGTTTGCTAAACTGCTACAGGAATTATACACTGTGTGATGTGCTAAGGAGTGTAGTACATATAGTTGCAACTTACTCCTTTACAACACTCTTTAGCTTCCTTGGACAAACTTTTTGGGTATGACACATTGTGATCTGTGATTGCTGCAAACAGTTCTTCTTCATCCTCACCATCAAATGGTGGCTGGCCCACCAGCATTTCATACAGCAGTACACCATATGCCCACCAGTCCACTGATTTACCATATGGCTGATACAGAATTATCTGAAATTATAATGTTGTGCAATAATTGAAAGCTCTTTCATATTGACATTTTCAAACCTCACTCACACTGATTAAAAATTCATTCAACAATGTAATTATTGGCTAAGTAGGAAGAGGAAGATGTATCCATTCTCTGCTGGGACATAACTTGCTTGCTGTGTCAATAACAGGTTCAAACTCAACTAATGAATAACACTGAGTATGGAGCAGTGACAGAATTATATGAACAGGGCAAAGCCAAAGTACTCAAAGAAATAACTGTCCTGATGTCACTTTGTCCACTACAATTTGCTCTTAGTCTGTCATTTCAGGCACTCCATTCCTCCAGTCACTCAGCCCCCTCCAGGGACCCAGCATGCCCAACATTCTTACAGTAGCTGAATATTTCCACACACACACGCGCACGTGCACACACACACACACACACACACACACACAAACAAACAAACAAATATGTACAAAATGAGTTTAAAAAAGGTTGTTGACTCAAATTTTGAAATATGCAAACCTCAGGAGCAATGTAGTCTGGTGTCCCGCAAAATGTCTTCGTAGTCTTATCACCATTGATGCCTTCTTTGCACATCCCGAAGTCTGCTATCTTAATATGTCCATCTTGATCTAATAAAACATTGTCTAGTTTTAAATCTCTGTAAACAATCCCTCGAGAATGCAAATAGAACAGCCCAATTGCAATCTCTGCAGCATAGAACCTGCAAATATATCAAAACCTGAGGTCACATATTTTCATAGGGAACATAATGTGATACACCCAACTGACAAAGACCAATGTTATCTAATAGGCCTCACAGATGCCTCTCCATTCAGTCTGCAGATGGGGAGAAGTTTAGTTGCCAAAGCACAGCACATTATTGTATCCTGACAGTAGATAATGTCCATAGAAATTTAATGTATGATGATGTTCACCGTATTTACAGAGGCCTTCTACCTTGAATACATTGGGAGCCACAGATGATTTACTGGACAAAAAATAACCAGAATATGGATGTTCCTGCTCACTGCAAGGCAGTGGGCAATCTTGCATCCATACATTTAATGCCTCTCCAAATTCATCTACACAAACAAGTAAACTTATTTTTAATGTAAGATTGAAGATATAATGATATAAACAGTTCAATGTTTATAAAAGACAGAATGAAATGGTTAATCATATACTTACACTGCTACTGGCTCCTTGAATTTTCCACACTGTTGGATCTGGAACATGAGGTCTCCACCATTGACATACTCCATAACGAAGTACAGTCGGTCCTACAGCAAAACAGGCGATACTGAGTACAGAGTTGTGGAATATGAAGTAAACACTTTTGGAAATGTAGTCTCTTGTATGCAAATTACTCTAGCTGAAATAGGATTTAAGGTTATTTCATGTATGCAGCTATTCGGTTACAGTTACCAACAGATGCTACGGTTTATATTATATTGTGCTGCAAGTTGAAAAATTTTGTAAGTCATCTTCAGGCATGTTCCTAATTTCATAAAAATGCAATACACAATTCTAATATACCATATTTGAGATCAACCTTGGATCCTTCTTGCAAACTAACTATTTTTTATGGAATGAAGATGACTTTTATGCACATCAGCCAAACACCTGTCAAAAGCAACTATCAAATTCACTATGTCTGTCACTCTGCATGTATTACAGCAGCTCCCACAAGGTGGATTTTAATGGTGTTTCAAACTTGTGACAATAATAAAATATTGCAAACAATAATTGTCAAACTCTGACTGTACTCATACAGGGTGTCCCAGGAGGAAAGGTCAATATTCTGGGAGGTCATAGTATCAGTCATTCTAAGCAAAAATTTTTATATGAACATGTGTCCTATTCTGAACGGTTTCCGAGATAGAGCTATTTGAATGTACAACCGCAAAATTGTTGATAAGAAAGAGATATTAAATGTATGTACTGTTTCTAATGCCAGTATTTATCGTTCAAGTGACAGAGTTGGTACAGGGGTATAATAAATGTTCAAAAATTCCACCGTCAACATCAATGCACTTTGCAACTCGT
>Ga0123354_10010550_pt1 | contig 14246 bp, 9 predicted proteins | sample TergutLab28metaG_2_FD_97872 | JGI IMG/M metagenome (GOLD analysis project Ga0123354, IMG submission 97872) | Labiotermes labralis P4 segment gut microbial communities from Petit-Saut dam, French Guiana - Lab288 P4 | ecosystem: Host-associated > Arthropoda: Insects > Digestive system > Gut ... | reverse complement strand
GATGTTGGCCTTAGCAAAGGGGAGATCTGAGTGCGGTCCTTTTGTCTAGAACCAAAAATGAGAGAAAAAAAAAAAAAAAAAAGGACTAACGTTTGATAAATAAAAGTAAATTCCGATCAAACATTAAAATGCTTCATGTTTGTACCGTACATCAATGACGATTAAACACTTTTTTTAACCCAACTAATGCACAATATATAATATGTAGATACAATTAAAATTACAAAATATTTAAAAGTGCTCCAACATGTTTCGGATCATAAAGGATCCATCATCAGGCAGCCCTGTACAGTACTTGGCTAAAATTACAATAATGGTTCTATCGTGTCCATTGACATGGTCGTACATGGTATTATGGCAGCATATTCTGCCTGTGGTATGTGTGTGTAGTTCACTGTATAGGAAGGGACTACACACACATACCACAGGCAGAATATGCTGCCATAATACCATCTACGACCATGTCAACGGACACGATAGAACCATTATTGTAATTTTAGCCAAGTACTGTATAAGGCTGCCTGATGATGGATCCTTTATGATCCGAAACATATTGGAGCACTTTTAAATATTTTATAATTTTAATTGTATCTATATATTATATATTTGCACTGGTTGGATAATTTAAATGCTTCAATTTTACCACTTTTATTTACTTTTTCAAACATTATTTACTTAGTTTCAAAACGTTTCAAGTGCGAATCAATCATGGTGGCTCGGTCCCCCTTAAGCGCAGGGCCCGATGACGTCAGGTCGGGCCAATCAGACTAAGACCGACCCTGTATATTATCATCTTAACTGGCTACAGATACAATGCCTAGAGGTGAAAGATTCGTTAAGAACCGAGCAATGAAATGAGCATATGAATTGCCTCTTATCAAGGGCTCCAGTAATCGCCTTCCTCCTAACGAAATTCAGACGCTGTCTGTTGGGTCTTCGTGGTTGAGAAGAGAGATCGCTATAACTGCTTTACAGTATCTTTGGGCTGGTGGAGCTCCTGCACTATCAGCACTTTCGAATATTCAATTATCTTTCATTTAATTTTCAGACAAGTCAGTAGCAGCTCTCCACAACTTAAAAGATAATATTGGTAATGACAAGGAATGAAAGAGAAGAAAACGACACGAATAAAGAGAGGGAAAGTAAAACGGAGAAAAAGAAGTAAACTTTTGATTCAGAAACTTTTCCAACTGAACCTGCCCATGTATTGCTCTTTACCTCTTAAGACTTAAGCAAATTAACAAAAATTCTTGTTCGTATTCATGCGATACTTCTGTCGTCCACTAACGGAAGGAATATGATCTGCGACATTTGAGGTTATCACAGCGGTGTTGTTGAAGACTCAAGTCTTCTGAGATGTTACGCCGCGACAATTGGCAAGTCGGTACCGAAGTTTCCAAGGATCGTGACACCATACTCTTTTCCCTTCTAAAATTAGCATCGTTACAGTGTTACTGCAATCCTCTACATGGCGTACCGTAAGACAACGGAATACTTTAATTTTAAATATGGTTATTATTGGTATAACCTGTATGTACGTTTGTTTAACGACTCTGCCGAATAAATTGCTGAACTCGGTGTGTTACATTTGTTTGTAAGTAATATGAAGTCGCACAAAACACTGAAGTACAAAACATTTCAAGCAGCCACCACTTTTGTAAGTTGAGAGACGGTGAACCCAGCAGCACAACTGGAAACACAGACAGCACGTGGATTAGGCAGCTGAAGAACTGTCCTTTGAATGTCAGACTGTGAACTCACTCCTTCTTAAATGGTGGGGGGGGGTTATTCAGTTTTCCAGATGGAGAAGAGTAAATTCGTTAAAAGGAAAGTGGAAGAAACGACGTCTTTCGTGCCCGGCGAGGAGAAAGAAGCTTTTGGTGGGTGTGGAGGGGGGGGGCGGTGTCTTCGTCTGGCTCCTGTCCGGCATGACCTATATTCCGGTTACACTTGTGCATTTGACCTTGAACGTATATGGGGGGGGGAGGGGGGAATTGAATTCCTGATGACAGGAGATTCAGCAAGCCAGAGATATGAATAGGTGGATAAATACAGAATTGAGTCATGGCGTATTTTACATTCGGCTATTTATAAAAAACGACAAAGTATTACATAGTCACAAATTTGTAAAAGTGTAGCGTCTTTACAAATGAAAAGAAAACTATAAATTCCCAGCAGGTATGGATTTGGAAGGAGCGGTCTTCTCCTGTTATGTAGAGCTCTGGTAACGTTCAGGTTATCTCAGTACATTTCATTGTCAGAGACTGAACTGCATAGTATGTTATGGGGACAAGAAACATGAATGCCGAGTAAGGGCTTGTAACGATCAGCCGTTTTCAATTTAAATATATTTTCTTTTTGGCAAGACGGCCCCCAGTGGTCCAGGACCTCCTCATTCACGAGGTTTCTAGATCACACATAACGACGCATCATAGTCAGTAAGACTCCCCTGGATGAGTGATCAGCTCGTTGCAGAGACCTCTACCTGACAACACACAACACGACAGACATCCAGGCCCCCGGTGGGATTCGAATCCACAATCTCAGAGGGCGAGCGGCCGCAGACATAAGCCTTAGACCACGCGGTCACAGGGACCGGCTGTCCTGTTTGAATGCTATGTGCGAAACAGCTGTGACACGGTGTTTCACAACTCATGACCCAGAATATCAGCGGAAAAAAGAAAAGTTCGTCCCGCGAAATGACGAAATTATTTTACGTTAATTCTGAGAGGGACCGAGTAGAAATGTGGTTGGAAGCAGTGCAATTATACCTGAACTATTTTTCTTAGAGTTAAAAGTAAAACTAGAATCAAAATATGTTTAAGGTCAATGCATTTTCTGACCCATGCTCGTACAAGTATTTTCCTAGACTAAGGAAAACTACGACAGAACTCAGGTCACGATGGCAGATCTTCGGGGCATAATTCATACCCAGGATCTCTAAAATTCATTACAAAAATGGTAACAACCACACCAGTATACATACTGGGCCGATATAACATGGGCACCGACAGATAGATTGTATAAACGGCCACAACACAGTACTTCCTAAGAATTCCACGACAAAATAACTTTGTTACAGATAGAGCAATTTTGATATTTTTAATGATTTTAAATATTGACAACAAAACACGTGTAAGGGTTTAAAAAGTTTCATCAATACTGGATTCATATATTTGACGTTCAGGTGACCGTGCATCGTGATAAATTCTTGTAATAAAACAAACTACATGCACTAAATTCTCAAATTTATTTTTGGAATAAAATTCTACATGTTTCGGACACTTCCTCTGTCCATCATCAGGAGTTTTTCACTGTACACACAGCGATGGTATATGTCATACAGGTTTGCTGATCGCAAGCTGTCAGCAAACCTGTATGACATATACCATCGCTGTGTGTACAGTGAAAAACTCCTGATGATGGACAGAGGAAGTGTCCGAAACATGTAGAATTTTATTCCAAAAATAAATTTGAGTGTTTAGTGCATGTAGTTGGTTTTATTATAAGAATGTATTCATATAATTATGTAACTTAGCAGGTACTGACTATGATCTCCCTGAAGATGACACAATAGCGTCGAAACATGTAGGGGAAATGTAATAATGAGCAGCATAATAAATTGTTGATAAATTGTGCATTTGTTGGTTCATTATACAAAAAAGTGTGCTAAGTACATTTATGTTTTAAAGACACCGGGTTTACATAACAGATACGATTGTTGCCTTGTTGCCAAGACACTATTAACTGTTAGCCAGGCTGTTGTTTAAAGTTTTATGGACTTCGCTGTACAGTCATTACTCCAGTAAAGATAAAAAACAACTTTTGCCCTATACTTCCTCAGTGAAGCAGTAAAAAAAAGCAAAACCATCCTACGCGCCTCTTGCAATACTTACACTTTTAACACAAGTGTTGTAACTTATTCCAAGAAAATCATTCCCCGTTGGCTTTCTCGAAATCCAGGAATTATTCCTTACTTACTTACCCCATGGTGCAAAGTCCTTCTTGAGAAGCTAAGTGGTTCGCAGCTAGTCAAGAAATTCCCCGCATTTCACGGAACCCGAAGGTTCATTACCGCACTCACAAGCGTCCGCCACCTGTCTCTATCCTGGGCCAGGCCAATCCAGTTCATATACCCACATCCCACCTCCTGGAGATCCATCCTAATATCATCCACCCTTCTACGCCTAGGTCTCCGCAGTGGTCTCTTTCCCTCCGGTTTCCCCACCAAGACCCTATAAACCCCCCTCTCCTCACCCATACACGCCACATGCCCTGCCCATCTCATTCTTCTCGATTTAATCCCCCGCACAATATTGGGTGAGGTGTACTCCTCGTTATGCAATCTCTTCCATTCCCCCGTTACCTCGTCCCTCCTAGGTCCAAATATTCTCCTCAACATCATGTTCTCAAACACCCTCAGCTTCATTCCTCCAGCAATGTCAATGACCAAGTTTCACACCCATATAAAACAACAGGAAAAATTATAGTTCTATATATCTTGATCTTTAAATTTTTGGATAGCAACCTGGAAGACAAAAGGTGCATTAATTAATACGAAATACGTAATTTTTCTGAGAATGTACAGTTTTGTCGCACTGATAACAGGACGTGATGTTTGTCGTGAACACTCACAGAGTTAGCAGCCAACACGCAGCGAACATAATGCAATGTCAACACAGGGACATGCTTACGCTACAGAGCGCACTGATTGGAACGTTATCAATCCAGAACAGCCAGAACAAAGCTATTCATTGCGACGGCCGAAGATGTTATGGCCGGGCGTAGGACAGGCAATGCTCGATCTTCCTTTACATGGCAACAGCTTCACTTTGTTCAGAATGAGACCACAAAAGCGGTGGCATATTCTTCATGTCCGGAACACCAAAGACTTTTATACCAGATCTGATGTTCTCACAGTGGTTGTGCAGAAGTTTTACGTCTTCGTGGATATCATACCGCGTTGACTAGTAAACAGCTGCCTGACACTTTCTGACCCTGTAGATGACGGGCAATAAGATCGTTCGAAACATACGTAACTATTTAGCAGTCGACACGGCGTAACATTTCGGAAGACTTGAATCTTTATGTAATTCTTCACTAGATAAAGAAACTGAATCATACATAAAAAATACCAGAACCAAAGTTAGTAGCAGGAAGTCAGTTTTTGTGGAGTGATGCTGTTTGGAAAAAGACAATCAAGGGGAAGAAATACAAACAATTTTATTCCTTGTACTCTCTCGCTTCACTTCCTTTCCACATCCTGTTTCTAACATTCACTTACATCTTTTTGTATCACTCTCTTTCTCCTCTCCTTCTTCGTAATCATTGTGTTCTTCCTATCCTGCTCCTCCCTTAGTCCCCTTTAACGTGTTTATACGTCAAGACTTTGAAAGGACAAGCACAAATGTATAACAATCTCAGCTCGCAAATATTAGGTTAATATTTAACGTACTTCTACAAACTGTTAAATTTACTCAAAGAGACTGATTAATGCAGATAGCACAACTAGCCCACCAATCAACAGCAAAACTACCCCACAAATCAATAACACAACTACCCCACCAATCAATAACACAACTACCCCACCAATCAATAGCACAACTACCCCACCAATCAATAAATTGGCAGTAAGATGAAAATGGTCTATACAACTGTAACCAAATACCGATAATTGACGAGATATCGAGTCGCATCATTCCCAGAACCTATTTCATAGATCTATATTGTCATCGTCCCATCTGCTTGTCGGTATTACAAGCGTACAATTACATCCCCAGTACAGCTCTGTCTGCACTCCTTGCCTCTTGTGTACAAGCAATATATTCAACAGATTGTAATAGCATTACTTTCATTAGAGTAATAAAATCACGTGACCTGCATATAGCACGAGTTTCTTCGTTGCTTAATGAAATTTTCATTCTTTTTCTGTCCACACAATTGCCTAAGTTTTTTTATGTTTTGTTGACCGTGCCTCCTGGTATGATCCTTGTAAATAACCAACTTGACGCACAATTTTTCGAATATGTGTATTTCTATTCTCTACGTGTTTCGGGCAGCCATGTGCCCATCATCAGGAGAGTTATTGTATCAATGCGACACCTGGTTTATGTCACTCTGTGTAGATGACCGTCTGGTATGCAGGAGCATATGTTCCTGCATACCAGACAGTCATCTACACAGAGTGACATAAACCAGGTGTCGCATTGATACAATAATTCTCCGATGATGGGCACATGGCTGCCCGAAACACGTACAGAATAGAAATACACATACACGAAAAATTGTGTGTCAAGCTGGTTATTTAGAAATAATTGCCAAAGGTGTTTATCTTATAAATTATTTTACTTTACCCCTTGTTACAGGAAGTACACTGTATGCGCTGGGCCAAGCTATCAGTAACACATAGTAACTGGCAGTACTACAGAATAGTAGATACAAATGTGATAGATGCAATAGAAATATCAGAGACCGTGATAACACACACACACACCACACACACACACACACACACACATATTATATTTGAATGACAAAATATCGATAGAGAAGGAAGGTCTAACAGGAATAAATACACAGTAATAAATGACGTGACAAGAATAATAACATGTCTGTTTATTAGTTGTTAGCATTTAGGAGATGTCACTATATTTTTAACGCTAAAATGCGAGGAACTTTCAGAGTGGCAGCCGGCTGTTGCGGCCCAACTGTCTGCTCGCTCGTCACCCAACATCTTGATTGATTTCAAATTTAATTTTATCTTAATGTGAGACATTAGAAAGTGATTCGCCTTCGCAGAAAACAAAGTACAGAGCAGTAAAACACGAACTTATTTTAAATTTTCTATGTAACATACCCATCATTATATTCAGAATGCATATGATGCCTTTCAATGACACTCTCAATATCTAACTCCATGCAACAGAGTCCTATTTGAGAAGTTCCAGTAATATATGGCGAGGAGTACGTATTATAAAGCTCTTCAGTGTACATTCTCCACAAGTCTCCTGTTACCTCGCCCCTCTTAGGTCCAATTATGTTCCTCACCACCCCATTTTCGAACACCCTTAGCCTACGTTTCTCCCTCAACGTGACACACCAAGTTTCACACCCACTAGAGGTTCTGTCAAGGTCCGAGGATCTCCGTACCTTTCCGTAACATGTTCAGTTTTTTTAGGTGATGGGATGTTATCCCCTCGCCAAACACCCAAACTGAAGGATCATCCCCTATCGGCTGTTCGCGACTGTTTATCCAATACATTTGGAGATATTTTCCGTGTCAGGAGGTCTTCATTTCCATCTGAAACCTGAGGATGCCTTATGCCGTGGTACCTTTGGGCCCATATATCATTACCCCCAATATATTCCGCTTTATCTCTAACATTCGTTTTATGACACCTTCGTAATAGGCATAATACAGCCAGTCCAGTCCCCATAGAACGTACGAATGATCCTGACATAATGGATAACGTTTATTGTTTAAAAACACGTGACTCCATAAACTATTCCCCTTTAAAATTTAGTAAACCAAAAATGAATGAGATAATTAGAATATTTCTGTGGTCCCTGAAACTGAAAGTAAATTGAATATTCGCGTAATACGGTACTACGAAACTTTCTCCAAACCGTCTATTAAAGAGGCTTGTATTTATTCCGTGAATATTATGTATATATATATATATGTGTGTGTGTGTGTGTGTGTGTGTGTGTGTGTGTGGGCCAGGTAGCTCAGTCAGTATAGCGACTGACTACGGGCTGGACGGTCCGGAATTGAATCTCGGTGTGGACGAGATTTTCCGTCCGTCCAGACCGGCCCTGGGGCCCACCCAGCCTCCTGTAAAACGGGTACCGGGTCTTTCCCGGGGGTAAATTGCGTCCGGGGCGTGCTGCTGACCACTCACCTCCTAGTGCCGCGGTTATGGAAGAGTAGAGCTATACCTCTATCCACCCTCTGGGCCACACTGGGCCTGTAACGGGATCACTTTACCTTTACTTTATATACATATATATATATATATATATATATAATCCTACAAGCTGATGGCAGTGGTGCAATATGGTACTTAATAGGGTCTTCCGCAATGTGTGGTTAACACACAATTCAGAAAATCTTCAACGCGAACTGCCATAACACCAATATATGGAGTTAATTAAGTGAAACTATGTCACGTGGTTGTGCTCCCCCCCACATACGTTTTCATGTGATGTAACACAAAATACACACCGCCGTCAGTGTAAATTTTAACTTCCGTAAAGTAACACTTAAGCTTGTACATCCTATCAAAGTACTTTAATCCCCAGGTCTAACGACCTAAGCAAGTTTATATGCACGTACAGGCGACGCCACCCCACCCCTCGTTTTCCGTGGCACTTATTTTGTGCTCCAGATACGTTACCGGATAACTTTAATGGCATTCTGAGTTACGTCACGCACGGTAAATGAAGACTGTGCAAGGCCACGGCGATACATAGAAGAAATACTGTCTCATTAGGACATAACAAAAAAAGGAGGAAATAGAGAAGGTGGGGGAATGTATCGAAATAATAGGCCTACTGTCTCATTAAAACATAATGAAGGAGAGGGACGTGACATGATGTGGAGGAGGGGGTAAGGCGATTCATGGTAGTAATTCTATATGATTATGATATAATGAAGGAGAGTGAAAGATATGAAGAGAAAAAAAGAAGAAATGCAAGAACAAGAAGTAAAAGAAAAGGAAGAATAGTGATTTGACGAATAAAGAAGAAAAAAAAGGAGAGAAGGACCAAAAATGATCTGACACACAAGCATGGATGTAAAACGAAAACGAAAGAAATCTATAAATAAATAAACAAACAATAAATAAATAAATAAACAAGTAAATAAATATATATAACTAAATAAATAAGTAAATAAATAAATATATATAAATAAATAAATAAATAATGGGTAATTGTGCACAATAAATATGTGTACAGGAGACGAAATTTACTGTGTTGATCTGGCTCTGGATATGGACAGGTGGCGGACACTTGTGAACGCGGTTGTGAAACTTCGGGTTGCATGAAATGCGAGGAATTTCTTGAATAGTTCGGAACTGGTTAGCTTCTTAAGAAGGACTCCTGCTCCATTGAATGAGCAAGAAAGCTTTTGAGTAAGTAAGCAGAGCAGACGAAATTGGGGTCAATCTAAGTGGCATGTACATTACATAGTGTATGGGTTGAGGCAGCAATGAAGATAAATTCATACATGGCAGATCCTAATGAGTATATATATATGGAACGGCAAAAAAAATTGCAGATTTCTGAACATAACGACCACACAATTCACTAATGGAAAGTATCCTCACAGGAGTGGATATAAAGCGCGTCGCCTTTCTGATATCCGGTTCAGCAAATGCTGGGCAGCCCGGGACAGTAACAAACACAATAACAAACAGCGGAATGGCAATTAGAAGATAAGGTTTTTTTTAAAAAAAAAAACGCTCCATAGCTCTGGTGTTTAGAGTCGATTTCACACCGTGGGGACTCAAAGGTTAAATCATACAAGAGAGATTTATGGTTTACCAAGTAACACTCAAATAGGATATCGTCTCGAGGGTACTTGGGTTTTTTTCCCTGCCGGTCAACATTACACCAATTCCCACCCCTACCACGAGGTATGCGGCCCTGAGAACTGCGCTTATCTGGGTTATTGCGCAGCGAGTAGTGGTAATTTCTTACCGACGTTTCGGGGACAACATATCATAAATTATTACCAATGGGTTGCCGAAATTTCGGTAAGTAATTACCACTACTCGCTGCGGAACAACTCAGACGAGCACAGTTCTCATCTACATCGCGACGGAAGCCTAAAAGAGCGCCTAGGCGCCATGCCTGTCAGCAAACATCTTATTTTTGTCTTAAAGTGACTCATTCAGCATTGTTGGTTATCAACAATATAGGCAATGTAATTATAACGTAACAATGAGGCGAGTTCGTACAACCATTGTTGCAATGGAAAAGCAGTACGTATTACATATTCTGAGTGTGTGTTCGTAGCCTAAGGTATCCAGCATGCAATGTTCATGCCCCGAGTTATATTGTCATCTGTGACCTGTCCGGCTCTACAATATTATTCCACATTACCTCATAAACGGCACGGTTTTCGAAAAAAAAAAAGCCATGGAAAACAAAATGCGTGTTTTGATTTTCTTTACAACTTCTGTCTCAGACATATTTCATTCTAATAACAAATGAGCGAAATACCATACATGCATATTGGTCTTCATGGAAATACCTGTTATTAGTGTGAGAAATCAGTGCAAATTGAATTCTCACGACAGACAGTATAAAAATACTCAAATACAGGGGTGCTGATAAGTCCTTAGCCCGAATTGTTAATTATTACGTGAAAATTAAATACAAAAGTTGCCTTTCATCCCTCTAAAGGTTCTTGAGAGTCTGTCAGAGGCATATATCATTTGATCTGAGCAGTACATTAGCTTCCAACGACACTATCGATTCCGTCCTACGACATCGGGAAGTAGGTCGGACTAAGGACTTATCAGCACGCCGGTACACAATTTCGTAAAAATTCGTCCAATGTGAGCCGAACTGTTCCGTGCGGACGAACGGACAAGTGAACTGACATGACGCAAGTAACAGCCGCTGAACACAATTTTGCGAAAGCACCAAAAAAACTAGTAAGAATCCGTCGAACACAACTTGTGCTAGTTACAGGAAGAACAACTACATGTTTCGGCTTTTAACTATGCCGTCATCAGAGTCAACTACATTTACAAGAAGGTGTAATGTACAAAAGTAATATTATTCAAGACTGAGATATAAAAATTGTCATATATATATAATTTGTAATACTGTCATAAAGATGTTTATCAAAATTTTATATTTTGTTGACCGTGCCTCCTGGTCTGGTCTGATTTATGTCACTCTGTGTAGATGACCGTCTGGTATGCAGGAGCATATGCTCCTGCATACCGGACGGTCATCTGCACAGAGTGACATAAACGAGGTGTCGCATTGATACAATAATTCTCCTGATGATGGGCAACATGGCTGCCCGAAACGTGCAGAGAATAGAAATAAACATACACGAAAAATTGCGCGTCAAGTTGGTTATTTACAAGGATCAAATATTTAGCAAAATATTCATAAGAATGTGATGGCTTATTGCTGTAGAAAAATATAATTGTAAAATCGTTAAAATGATAGGTTGTGGTCAGACATCTAGCAATCCGCGGATGTAAATTGCTTTACGTTTGTGCTCTGATGTCAGTTATGTAGTTTCGGTCTAGGAACGTGTGTGTTATGTAAAAGGGTTATCATATATATTATATATACATAATATATAAAAAGTAAACATTTATTTGCGACATCATGATATGCTGAAGTACTGAATGGATCTTTTCAACATAGATGTTTCTAGAACGCCTACCATTCAGCATTGACGGCAATGCCATTTTTTAATTAAACACTTCTCAAAAACTAAAAAAAAAAAATTTAACATTAAAATCAGTGCTGCCACCACTGGAGGCCAAGGGATGTATGTTAGATTCCCTTGGCATCCCGTGTGGGCAGCACCGCCAATTTAAACGAGATGTTCCTTGTTTGATCCGTTTGATGTCCGAAAGAAATTACCTAGCATGAAGCTTTAGTAAGTAAAATTGTTATTGTTAATTACGATGCTGTAATTTTTTGTTGATTAAACATTTTACTATTTTTATTGTTACACCGAGCATGTTGTAGAGTTACTCAATTATTACACCAACCACTGCACATATAAAAATTTATAAAATTTTAAACATTAAAATTCTCCGACATGTTTCATTCCTAAGACCATTATCAGGGAGCTATATATTCCTTGCTGAAGTCACACTAGAAATAGTCACAGATTAATTTCGTTGTACAAGTTGGATGTTGTGGCAGCATGCCGTGTTGTGTAATGTTATGTAGCAGGGCACTCTTCCCAACATAACATTACACAACACGGCATGCTGCCACAACACCCAACTTGTACAACGAAATTAATCAGTGACTATTTCTAGTGTGACTTTAGCAAGGAATATATAGCTCCCTGATTATGGTCTTAGGACCGAAACATATCGGAGCGTTTTTAATGTTTTAATGTGTAAATTTTATAAATTTGATATATGTGCAGTGGTTGGTGTAATAATTGAGTAAATATTTTACTCTTTATAAATGAGAATTATTCGCACAGATACAGATAGTTATTACATTACTGACCATCAGTAACAGAAATAATATTTATTACTTCTGCAAAGCCAATTTCTACGTATAGACACGTAGGTTTGGGAATTACTCGTACTTGATTTGGTATATTAACTGCAGGGTCGTGTACTAGGAAAGAGGGACGCAGAAAGGGAGACAAGTAGCGTGCAGATCCAAAAGGTCTTGGTGAAGTCAGGTACTGGTTTTGTGGAGGCACAAGCCAAATTCAGTCTGTGAACACGGTCGGAAAGTTACGAGTTGCCTGGATCGCAGAATCGATATAGATTACACTATAAAGTCGCCTGGACAGAAGAAATAACGGAAAATGCGGCTTTATGCTGGCTCTGCAATACACCACTTGGAATGGCTTTTGGTCATGTTGCTTCTCTTAACCGACCCATGGTTTGAGATTTCTCCATCAACTTAAATATTAAGTAGTTCTCCGCGTCCTGCCTCCAAAATTCGTATCTTGAATTATGAACACAATTCACTCTTTCCTGCAAATAATACACAAGGTACGTTTTACATGCCGCGTATAGCACTGGAATCGTATTCTGAGGAGTACAGATTTGTGACCTCGGTTACCAAACAGTGGGCCGCGACCACCAGACAGCCAGAGGCGTACTCCAAGAGGGACGCCAGGCTATTCTAAAGACCCCAATATCCCATCTAACTTCGCAGCAAACATGGCTCCTCCATCCAGAGTTTTGTTTATTGCGTTATTTTATGTCATTAGTGGGATGAGGAAAACGCGAAACTGTGTACAGCAGATCTGAAATGACAAAACTTTCTTTACAATCACGTTTTTGATTAAGGGGGCTTAGAAGTAAAAGCTAAAGGTAAAGTTCACCTTAGAACAGGCCACGAAGGCCCAGATGGTGAGCAGATGTATAACGTTACTCTTCCTTCAACCTCGGCGCTAGATGGGGGTGGGTGGTCAACGCAACGTTCCGGCCGTTTTACCCCCGGGAAAGAACCGGTACCCATTGTATAGGAGGCTGGGTGACGCCCAGCGCAGGTCTGGACGGGTGCGGAAAATCTCGCCCCAACCGGAATTCGATCCCGGACCTACCAGCCCGTAGCAGGAGCTTAGAAGTACCACTATAAATATAGGACAGGGAACCAAAAACGAGGGTCGCAATCCACATGCGGGTCACTCTCGTCACAATGTTGCTCGTGCGAGAAGGTTCGAAAATAATATTCAAGTACTCAATTATTACACCAAACCACTGCACATATATAAAATTTACAAATTAAAACATTAAAAACGCTCCGACATGTTTCGGTCCTAAGACCATCATCAGGGAGCTATATATTCCTTGCTAAAGTCACAATACAAATAGTCACAGATGAATTTCGTTGTACAAAGTAGGTGTTGTGGCAGCATGCACGGTGTAACATTAAAAATATTCAAGTAGTCTACATGCATAAGAAGCTGATGGTGAATGGTGTTATAAAAGACATTATATAGAAAGAAGACTCATAGCTAACTGAAACGAACCTACTGCAGTTCGAGAAACAGAAATTGGCCATGAAATAAGGAAAAGTACTTGTATTTTATTCATGCATGGCTCTCGCCTAAGCTTCCTCCAGAAGTGCAGGTTCCCGAAGCTCGTCTAGCTGTTCACCCCTGGTGCAGCAGGTGGATTGAGTAGGAGTGTAGAACTATTTTCCCACTTAATAAGCATTCAATATTGAGAGAATTCAATGGTAACGAAATGTTTACTTCATTTTATATTCACGGGTCCGTGCATCGTGAATAAAATTGAATAATTGTCCAACAAGATACGACTGTATTCAGTTTATTACATTTCTGTAGGCAGCTCTACATGTTTCGGGTGTTGACACCCATCATCAGGAGCTCGTACAACTGTAATTACAGCTTCTGGTATTGATTACCCGGATCTACTACCAGAAGCTGTAATTACAGTTGTACGAGCTCCTGATGATGGGTGTCAACACCCGAAACATGTAGAGCTGCCTACAGAAATGTAATAAACTGAATAAGTCGCATCTTGTTGGACAATTATTCAATT
>Ga0123354_10010548_pt1 | contig 14247 bp, 10 predicted proteins | sample TergutLab28metaG_2_FD_97872 | JGI IMG/M metagenome (GOLD analysis project Ga0123354, IMG submission 97872) | Labiotermes labralis P4 segment gut microbial communities from Petit-Saut dam, French Guiana - Lab288 P4 | ecosystem: Host-associated > Arthropoda: Insects > Digestive system > Gut ... | reverse complement strand
TAACAGCTGTCGCCGTCTTCCGGAAACCAAACGCCATTCCTCTCTGTTTCTCCATTGATCTGGTTCTAAATTTCTTGTTGTCATGGCTGCTTGTACTCCTTCCATCCACGTTTTTCTTGGACGACCTCTTTTCCTTCTCTACCGTGGTATCCAATCCATAATTAATTTTGATATTCTCTCCTCTGGCATCCTTTTGACTTGGCCATACCCTTGTAGTCCTTTCTGCTCTATGATATCTAAGATGTGCGGCTTCCCTTTCGCTCCCATTATTTCCTCTACGTGTTCATTTCTTATTCTTTCCGTCCTTGATTTTCTTGCTGACCTCCTTAGCACATCCATTTCTGTCGATAAAATTTTATTTATTTCTCTAGTAGGGATTTGCCATACTTCTGCACCATACATCAAAATGCTTTGAATTATAGTTTTATAAATGTATAATTTTCTGTTTTAAGCAATATTTTTGTACCACCAAATGGAGTTTAAAGCATGTATTTTTGTACCTAAATAAGTACATTCTGTACACGGTTTTATTTCTTCCCCGCTGTCAAATTTTAAAATTTCTTTTCCTTCTCCCATACACACATGTTTGGTTTTTTTCTGAATGTATGGCAAGTCCCCATTTTTTCATATTCTTCCTTTAGTTTTCTTTCCATGTACTCCATGATCTTGTGCTAATAATATCTGGTCATCTGCAAAATTGAGTGAGTATACATATGTGTTTTGATTTGGTATGCCCATCGGTTGTGTTCTGAATTGATATGCCCATTGGCTGGCATTTCTTTTTCCAGTTCCTTAACACTTGTTTTGAACAGAGTTGGCGATAAACTGCAACCTTGTCTTAAACCGTTGATACCTTTGAAGCCTTTCGTAATTAGGTTTCAAATTTTTATTTTTGAGCTAGATCCTTTATATAATGATTTTATTTATTCTATTAATCTTGTATTAATAGTTGATCTATCTAGGGTTTCTCATAATTTATATAATGGTACACTGTCATATGCCTTTGTTAAATCAATAAATATTTATCATTATCAATAATTAATCTTATTTTAAAAATAATTAAAGATAGGGAGAAAATAACAAATCACATGAAATATAGAAGATAATACTACCATTTCACACTTTTAAAACAGTCAAAATTTGAAGAATGAAATTCCAGACTGCCGGAAACACAGTTTGCAGTTTTTAGTGTTGATCCAACTGACAGATTTCTTCAGATGTTTTCTGGTTCAGACTTTAAATCGACAAAATTTGCTTTAAATTAAGCTCAAGTGTAAATAAAATGCATATCAGAATTATTAAAACAAATTTACTGCGACATTCCAAAATTCATTTCTCTAATGTTCCAGCACAAATTTTTCAATGACTGTGTTTAGTATTTAGGTGTAAAATGAATGTTGTTTGTACATAGCTTGTATGTAGGTCTTACGTTTGATATATCAAACAATGACACAGTTACAATAAAACAGTAATATCGCTTCCTTAACATGTGGACACTTACAGTATTCACTTGGTAATATCCACTAACTAATATCAAAGTGAGTGCAATAATGCGAACGTATGAAAGAGGTACTATGTTTCTTACTTCCTACAGCTTACAAATCATCGCTGCTGGTATGTGCAAAATGTGATCCTTAGCCTAACTAATTTTCTGTTTTCAGCTGCCTGCATTGCTGCATGTAGTTACTTTCTAAACAAGGCTCAAACAAAATGTGTCACCGATTTTCTGGACTTGTACCTGACACCGGAAGTGAAAATTACGTGTCCTTCTGGTGTTGAGGTGCTGAATCCTATCGCATGGTTCATTCTATTACCGTTTAAAATTGGCATGCCACACAATGCTGTGTATCAATTGGGAGACTCTTACCGTACCCTAGATGTGTACTCTAAACGGTAGAGTAGCATTACTTGTAAATGTGTTCATGTGCTGATCAGTAAAACTCAGCTGGCAAATCTCATGAACCAACTTGTTGGGGTCTTTTATTAGGAGACAAATATTTCAGCTCGTCCAAGTACATCAAGAACTAGCAGACTAGTGTAAAAATGTCTTCAAAATAAATCATTGTGTACACTACCACCAATAAGTGGCACTGATTTTCAACACTGTATTATGACATAATGCCTAACGTCTATGTAAATGTCAATACACCACCTCAGTGTGGACAATATGTGAATAGAGACAAACAGTCTTCTCCATTTTATGCTCCGTCACTACGTTTCAATCTCAGTTGCAACACCTGTTCTCCTGCGAAAGGTATTTCCATCATCAATCCTATTCGTTGCTACTCTTTACATTTGTACACCTACACGGTAAAAAGTAGAAGAATGATTTACTAAACATCAGTCCTTCCTTAAAAGGACTGTGTAAATACAACTTAAAAGTTAAATCGTGCATACATTGTACAATATAAACCAACAAAATGCACCATTTATAACTTCGTACTTTAATTTATGATATCTTCTACATGTTTCGAACCCGAAGGTTGATCTTCAGGAACACGGCTGTATGTTTTACATAGAAAGTCCTGAAGACGAACCCTCGGGCTCGAAACATGTGGAAGACACCATGAACTAAATATTAATTTAGAAAGGTGCATTTTTTGTTTATATTTATAATTACATTACAATGCACGTTACAAAAAAAAATTAGTTACTGTTTTGTAAACAACCTTACCAATCCACAAACAACGGGTCTATAGGATACCAGTGAAAATAACTTTGTGTCTCTTTAACCTACTGCTGAATTAACTACTTCCTGCTAAACCCTGTAAAAGCAGTATGGCAGCTACTTGCGCATTCTCTCCCAAGGTAAAGGTTGCAAGTGTAATGAACTCAGACCGTAATTATACAATTATTATTAATTTGTATAATGTATATTTCAGTGTTACATTGTACAATACTTCAGATGGAAGTTAACAGGAAACGAATAGTTGCAAACGCGGCAGCTGCAGGCAGTTCAGTATACTTGAACTGTGCCAGGACTCGCAGTGACGTCGCCTCGGAGTTTACTAAACTCCAAAGAATGTCTTAGTTGCAAAGCCATCTTTATCAATTTTACCGCTTAAGGTTAATCGCCCTCACTCGCTCACTTACCGACGTATCGTTTGCTTGTCGAACTGCTGCTCGTTACCGGCTGTGTGGTGTTTACAAGTCCGAAGATTTGTTACAAGTGAAATAATATACAATTGATAAGCAGCACAGTGATTATAATGACAAAGTGCAGCTGTTTTCTATTGGCAAAAGGTGAGTCTTGTCGACTGTATTGAAATTATAATTTGGTTATAAATTTTCCTTCGTGAGTTGAGCAATTTTGGCAATTTCATTTGTTGTGAGACTGAAATCCTAAATTCTAAATTTATGCAACTTAGATTACGATTATATAAAGAGGCGAAGCAACTATTTTAATTTAAATTTGGACTTAAATTTTGTACTTATTTAGGAATTTACTAAGTTTATTGGAAGTGATGCTGATAGTCTGTTTGGTAGATTAAAATATAGATATATTTGTTTGGAAATTTGCATAATTAATTTAGGTCACGTTATAATATCCTTGAATCCTGGAATTTCGGATCCCCATTAATAAGCTGAGAGCAAACTGACGATATGTGTTGATGGGTGTCGTCTGGTGGCAACAATTTAGTAATATATAAGGGTATTTCATAGAGTGGGAATTCTGTAGTATAATTCCGCTCAGTGCCGAATCGTGGTATCAGTGTAGGCGAAATTTTACACGGGGGCAGTACACAAGTTTAAACGTGTTTTCCTACAGGTCCGTCTTATAACATTTAATAAATTAATAACTTTAAAATTTTCCTATAAAATTAATAAAATTACTAATAGGTACCACTTAAATATGCAGTTTATACATTTTCTTTAAGGTCAACAGTTCAAGAACCTAACAGCTAAATTAAAAATTAATATTAAATTTGCATATACCACTATACATAAAATTAATATTAAACAACAGGTGTCAACAATCAGATAAACAATAAATTACTATTTATAGAAAAGTATCGCTAGCTATAATATAAAATCAATACCTGTATTACTATGGCTGTGTATACTAAGCTCGGGGTAAAAACATTGAGTACATAATATTTAAAAAAAACACATAAAATTGGTGCTGTTTTTAAAATGGCGTATTTTTTACGGTATTTCAGTAATGTGTCTGGACATTTAAAAATGGTGGCTTAACACAGTACATTGTGGTAAAGCTGTGTACATTGCGGTTGTTGATATGAGATGTGAGTTTTCTTTTTTTAAGTAAGGTTAGTAACATGTCTGAAATTTAAAACTAGCAGGATGTTTACGTTGCGTTATTCACCAATTTATCAATCAAGGGTACAGGAAAAATTATTTAGGGCAATTAAATTTATTCATATAATCATGAGATCAATGAAATTAATTTAAATAAAAACAGCTCAAATTTAAATATTTTACAAATGGCGCCGATTCAAAACGGCGGATTGTTTACACTTTAGATTATTTACCTCTGAGAACGGGGTTGTTTCTTTGTTTACATTAGCTTAGTAAAATGACTGGACATTTAGAAATGGCGGATTGTTTACAGTTAGGTCATTCACCTACGTATCAAAACAGGGGGTTGGGTAAGTAATTATATAAATTAAATTTACATTACACAATAAGATTAACTTTATTTGTAATAATTAGATAAAAACTTAATTTTGTATCAATTATTTCATTTAAACTTATCTTGCATTTTAATCAGATCAAGCAAAGAGAGGGTTGGGTGTTTGTTTACATATGACATCACTTCCAGTAGAAGTCACTGAACCCAGTCGCCATATTTCTTTCCATGACCTGCCACACCGCCAGCATTTCTTCAAGCAACCTTCTCTTTGCCAGACACTTTCCTACAGTATTAACACACACCTTCACGTTACCAGTTCTGAAGCTGTAACGGATGTGGCATCAACATTATCAGCTCCTGCGATATGACCCAGCGTAAAGTGGGAGAAATTTACTGCGTCCATTTTCACGCTACAGTGTGGCCTTCTACTCCCCAGTCGGAAGCACAGTTTCATTTCAGACGCCAGTCAATACCTAATATTCTGCACGGCGTTACGTTTGAAGAAACGCTAATCCCTCCTGTTATGTTAGAATATTCCTGGAAACGGAGCAACTCTCTCTATGGGAGCTCTGACAGGGGAACTTGGAGTGGGCTCCTTTGCTAGGGTCCCTGAAGGTTATGAAGGGAAGGCTCTGGGGATGGACAGCTCTCTTCATGGGGGCCCAGTTGGGCAAACTGGAGTGGGCTTATCTACCGGGGTCTTTGTGATATGGTTGAAAGGGGCCCTGGAGGTAGTGTCTCTGTCTGTGGGAGCTCTGTGAAGGGAACCTGGAGGTAGGGCTCCCTTGCTGGGGACCCTGAAGGATATGTAGAAAGGGCTCTGGAGACAGGCATCGCTTTTCATAGGGGCCCCGTTTGGGGACCCTGGAGGAGGGCTCGTCTACCGGGTACTTTGAGAGATGGTGAAGGGGGCTCTGTGAATGGAGCGTCTCTTTCTGAAGAGGCGGCGTTGTGGGAGCCTGGGGGGGGGGGGGAAAAAGCCTTCACCGGGGATCCGGGAGGAAATGTTAAGAAAGTCTCCGGATGTAAGCATCTCTCTCCATGGGGCCGCTTTCCAGCCAAGGGGCAGCTGGTATGTGGAGGGCTCGTATACCGGGGACTTTGATGGATGATTGAAGGAGGGCTGTAGTGGTGGGGCATCTCTCTGCAAGGGATTCCATTAAGGGACCTTGAGGGGGGGGGCTCCTTTACTGGGGAACCCGAAAGATGAGATTTTTTAGAGAGAAGCAAAATGCCCTGTAAACGGGCCTCTCTGTCCACAGGGGCCCTGCTGGGGAACCTGGAGTGAGTTCGTTCGCTGGACTTTTGAGAGAAAAGAAAAGTGTATCTGGGTTCCTTTCTTGGAACTGGAGGCCACTAAGATTTTAAGTCTGGGGGCCATCTGGAACTTTGGTAAAGGAACAGGGCTCTCATGAGTTGATATTATATTATGGGGCACAAATGGCCAGTCTATAAGGCCTAGGTACATCGGGACTGTAAGGGCTCGAACCAAATGTTAATTAACAGGTGGCGTGGAACATAAAATTAGCCCATCCTACATAGCGGGTTGTGCGTCAAAACTGGAATGATTATACTAAGGAATTAGAGGAATACAACATATTTGAGCTCTTTTATTGCCATCTGAATAAAACAAAGTGAGTTTAATTGTCCTGAAGGAGCTGAAACGGGAACCGCAATTAAAAAATGTTCAATGACGTGTACTTTCCAAGAAGCACAGCCGTAAATGCATTCATTTATACACAACATTTTCACATACTAATTACAAACTACTTTCCACGTGGCCAACTTTAAAGCCTCTTTCTTTATCTACTTCTCCTGTAGCCACGTTCTGGCGGTTTCTCTCACCATAGATCAACCGTATTATGCAAGAATACCCCAGTTCCATCTTCCAACGAACAGTTTTTCTGTCATGGCAGTGTCTTGGTCATATCTATCACCGTATTCATCGCTAACTTCTCCCAAGTTTTGAGGGAAAAATTCCGGATGAGAATGGAGGAAATGTAGCTTCAGTGATATGTTACACTTCACAGTCTGGAAATATTTTAACATTTTACTCACAATTTCTCTATAGTTTCCAGCTTTGTGATTCCCAAGAAAGTTAGTACACACGAACTTGAAGGCATTCCAATCTGCGTTTTCAGTACCGCTCAAAGTGCTGTTAAACTCCCGATCCTGCATAACCTCTCATATCTCTAGGCCAATAAAGATTCACTCTTACACCTTTACCTCACTCAGTTTGGGTAACCTGATTCTCATAAACGCGAAAGCTTGATCATCCCTCTCCATACCTTTAGCATTGATCTCAATCAACCCTAGCTTAGTGTGCACAGCGGGAGATATAGGTCCTAGATTCACGAATGGTTTGCAAGAAATATTCATTTTTTTTTGGAGTAAAAATATGTCGGAGGCCAGTCTTCACGCACATAGTTTCTTGTCGACACTATCCCCTTCGCATAAGAAACAGCAGTATTTAGTGTAACATTGCTGCATACAAAGTAACAGTTCCAAAACCATCAAATCTCCCCTTGCCTTCCACCTATACTCGTCACAATCAATGAATCTGAGCACAGTACGCACAATTTCATGAGTCCCCTTCATGTGAACACAGTGTGCTATTCGAACACAAGGATAAATGTTGCCACTGTGAAGACGCGCTGTCTTTAAACTGACTTTCGATAAGTCAATATAAAGCCGCCACCCTTCTGTATTATGAACATGACCCAATGCTCAAAACAAGCTATCTGCAACATTACAATACACATCATCTTCTGAGGATAAGACAAACATTTCAAAATCACGCTGTCGTCTCCTGAATGAAGTGATATTAATACTTTTCTCTAGCACATTCCACCCTTCCCTGCAGTCATGAAACCAACAACTCTGTATTTGTGAAAGGTTCACGTCCCTAACATGATCATTAAGAACTTGTTGTGTGATGAGATGAGGTGACGTAGACATTAGTGGAAAGAAATATGGATCCTGTCACGCTGTACTGGTTGTAGCTCTATGTCCGTTGTCTGAGAAGCTCTCCTCGCCTGCATTATAAAGGTTACTGTCCATTGGAAGCTTTGGAATGACGAAAACGTTATGTGGGACTGGCCATATTGCTGAGTGAAAATTCTGGTACTGAATACCGTGCGTCACCTTTGCAAAGAAGTCTTTCACATTGGTCAAACAGGAATAACAGTCCCTGAAATGATCTTTTGTTCACGCCACAAGATCGGTAATGCAAAATTCATTGAAGGTCGTGAAACCTGCAGTCACTAGTTTATCTTACTTGTACATGTACCGCAACAGGTATGAGGGGCCCAGAGCTTGTCTTGGTCCGTGAATTTTCAGCCACAGTATAATTCATAGGCCTTTTTTTTATCTGAAGATGTAAGACTGCGCCTTTGAGCTTTCACTGTAAATTCTCCACATACATAAAAAAAAAACATATCAGGGCTGTTCACACATTTTTGAGACATTGTGAAGAACATTGGCAACAAATATTAGCATTTAACCTCTCACAAACAATGAACAAAGAACAATGACCACCGCCATTTCATGAGATCAAATGATTCATGCAGGAAATGTAATAGTTTTAAAGATGGCAGCATGCGATAGGGAGGGAAGATTGTGCTAGCAGATGGGAAGGCTAGATGGCAGCACGGAATGGATGAGCGTTAGGTGCTGACAAGAGGAGTAAATTAAAGATAAGCTTCGAACTGCGTAAACTTTAAGCCATCATACATAACACAGTTGTTTGTTTTTGGTGCGACAGCCCCCCCCCCCCCGAGTGGGCCAGGGCCTCCTCATTCACGAGATTTCTAGATCACACACAGCGATGTACCACAGACGGTAGGACTCCTCTGGACGAGTGATCAGCTCGTCGCAAAGCTGACAACACAAAACAGTCACATCAGACAAACATCCATGCCCCCGGTGTGATTCGAACCCACAATCTCAGCAGGCGAGCGGCCGCAGACCTACGCCTTAGACCGCGCGGCCACTGGGACCGGCATGCATAACACATTACACTGGAAATATAACACACAAGATGGTTCGGTTCCTCAGCGAACGGTACTTGATAGAGAAAAACAAAAACATATTTGGAAATGTCGTCTAAAAATACAGGAAAATCACCCATTTTCACTGGGAAGGCAAAATCTGTGTTTACGGTGAAATCAGCCCAGACACATTTAGTTTTCTTTCCCTTGTTAAATTCCTCTTTATCATACATTCTCTGAATCAGAATATGCAGAGTAACAAGAATCTCCTCAAACAGTCACTACAGAAAAGTGGAAATGTAACAGTCTTAATGGACGGGTTTGATGATGTCTGTCCAATCCACGCGGACAAAGCTGCTGCAATTCTGACTGAAAGTGGGGAGAGAATGGGTTACGTCACGTACTGTGGAGAAAGGGAGACTTCAAAGGAAGTTGTCTGTTATCGCCTGGAGTATGAAAAATATAACACATAAATCTCAAGAACACATTTCTTAAACTCTGGAATCCTAAAACAGGTGAAAAAAATTGGAATTGGAACCCTTCACAAAGGACCCCATACATTCTAAGTTAAACTGTGCAGTTTAACTGTGTAAAAATATCTGCACGAAAAAAAATGAAGAGATTGTGCGTGGGATTCCCCAAGTGAACTGCACAGTTCTCTGCGTGAAAGACGAATGGAAAGGAAAGTTCTGAGGCCTGGTTTATTGCCTGTGAAACCTGCGCAGTTTACTCTGTTTTTCGGTCAGGTATGACACACTAAAATAGCTCGGTGTAACTGAGAGTGTATAGCACCCTTAACGGACTTTCTTTGGAGTTAAACCTTTCAGTCCATGGCGTAAGCTTGAATGGGTGTCCAATATGCATTGCGATGATACACCCTGTTCATGAAATGGACATGAAAATGTTTCGAAACTCGGAATATTGGATTGAGCCAAGGATATATTTGTGGGCCGAGTAGCGTAGTCGGTATAGGGACTGAGCTATGGACTGTACGGTCCGGGATCGAATCCCGGTGGGAACGAGATTTTCCGCCCCTCCAGACCGGTCCTGGGGCCCACCCAGCCTCCTGTAAAATGGGTACCGGGTCTTTCCCGGGGGTAAAGTGCGGCCGGGGCGTGCTGCTGACCACTCACCCTCTTCTAGTGCCGCGCTCATGGAACAGTAGAGCTATACCTCTACCCACGGGATCACTGTACCTTTTTTTTTTTTGCCAAGGATATATTTAGTTACGTTCTATGCGGTATTTGTTAAGAATAAGTTACTTATTTACTTGACACAGAAGAAAAGGGCAGATACAACAAATGTGAGCGTTCAAGCCAGTATAACTTACAGGCAGGTAGAAACAGTCCATTGCGTGTAGAGAGACACATACTGCTGTCTTCAGAACAGTTGTACAGCCAGCACACAGTCTTGTGCACAGAGGGACATTGCTTTGGGAACGGAGCAGGTCTGAAGGCGAGGGTGAGTACTTACTGTGATCTGGACCAGCGGCTTCTTCTGCAGTTCTGTGTTTTAAGACCTGTTGAAATGGCCGAAAGTACGGTTCTTCAAGAACTATTAGATAATGCATTTTATGTACGCCAGCTAGAAGATAAATTGAGAATAAATAATAAGGAATAAAGGTCGACGTCCTTCACTACTGTCCAATTTAACAACTCATAACAAAAGTAAGACAGACCGATATGCTAGACACTTTTTCATAACTCAGTAAGAACAGTTTGATTGGTCAGCAGGACGTAAAACAACAAAAGAACTTTACTTTTGGCCCTGTTCACGTTTCTCTAACAAACACGATATATACTGTCTATTTAGTTATATTGCTGATTTCTGTATATAATCATTCTGTCGAGGAGTAAATGATACCAAATTTGTTGCCAATGAATTTTGTCCAGTACATTTTAAAACTTAAAAAAAAAAAAAGTGAATTCAATTTGCATAAAGGAAGAGAATGTTCGTGAATAGTAGGGCAACTGATGGGATCTCAAGAAGCAGGTTTCTCCATGCAGTTAGTTGGATAAATTATAATAATAATAATAATTATTATTATTTATATTACTGTTGACACATGGCGAGTTTATCGGCGGTGGATTGGGCGTGGGGGCTAAGAACCCGCGAATGGGAGTGCAGCGGCACTGTGATGTTGGGTAAACTGACTGTAGGGATGGCAGGAGGAAAGTTCCTGAATTAATTGGGTTGTGGCGGGGGGCGGGGGGGGAGAGAGAAGAAGAAGAAGTGGATTAATTGTTTCCATAAAAAGAAAGAAATAAAAACATTATGAGAAATGTAGCATGGTTTCTAAATCAAATTTCGAAAATTGTTAATATTTATACATGAAATACTCCAAGAGTATTATTAAATTCAATTAATCACAAAGCAAAACGCAAGCTACTTCTGTACCTGTCATGTGTTTCATAGATACAGCCAGGGCACTTTTTTACTTCTGCCTGCACCCAGCTTCACTGCAGCAAATGATAACAGCACGTCACAGGGTGCGATAAGGGGACGTGGCAATGCAAATACTAATGCGAGTGTGAAAACATATATGTGTATTTAAGATGATTTAATTCTCTGACATACTTCGTAAGTATGTGCAATATGTAGGAGTGCTTATTATACCCTACCTGTATGGCAAAAGTTGAGCCGCCAAATTCGGTAAGATAATGACATTAAACCTAAAGGTAAAGAAAGGATTTTGCGCACGACATATTATTTTACGCGTTAAAGGAATAATGATCATTTTAACGAAACTTCCGTATTCTTCCAGTTTCTATTATCGTGTATAGTTTTTAAACGCAAATTATTTTCGCCCCCACGCATTACAACATTTCGACGGACTGATGAACGCGCTTTTGGTGAAATGTCAATTAACGACTTCCTTCCACCGTAAAACTCTGTATCCAGTAATCAAATATCTTTGAACAATCCATTCTTTCAGGTTTTTAAAATCCGGGTAGCATTATTTGGTCAACAACACACATTATAAATCTATAATGTCTAATTTTAACAATTTTACTTTTGTTTTCAAGCATTATTCTCACCAGGCTTTTCTCACACTCACCACTTGTGATATTCCTTTAGGACGAGGAACCAAGTGTTAACCGTAGGATTGGCAATGAAAGGACGGATTGAACCGTGCAGGAAATAAATACAGCGAAGAATGTACAAATATTATTAAGAAGGCCATGCAATGCAATGAATGCAACATTTATTACATTGTGACAAGCGGTGGTAGCTACATAATAAAATTACATTCATAAAATCAAAGTGTATTTGTTGATTTCTTTCATAAAGTTTGTACATATAACTAATGCACGGAATATGGAACATATTGCAATGTGACTAATCTTGTATGAATGGTATGTTATACTGACCGACCGCATCAAAATACACAAGCAAATGAAAATATATCATCTGTGCCCAGTTGAAGGAATATCCTCCGCAGCATGTCAGTAAATACTGGCCTGCAGATAGATACAACATTCTATATTTTATTTACCAAAGTATGTACTGATATTCCTCACATTCCTAACGGACTGCTGGATGAAATCAGATTGATTTGACATAACAAGAAATACGAACCATCAGACTGTTTGTCTCTTTCAAACTTGAAATTTGCATAAATGTATAAAAATTGCTTGTGACCTCACAGTAAAATTCAGCGTTTCCGGTCGCTGCGATGTATGGAGACAATCGCTGTTTACTGTGCGATGTATACTGGAGACATAAACAGTGTGTAGACATTATACACGTACAGAGTTGTCAATGCTAAGCAAACTGGTGCATTTAGATGCACATAAATATCACAAGTGACTAAATTCTAACACAAGTTGAAACATATGCTACATATGTCACAGAAGACTCCCTGAAGAAGGCCAATAATTCGGGCCGAAACATGTCGGAGAATTAATTAAAAATAAAAAAAAAGCATTGTGTAATCAGTTGGTAATTAACTTTATTTTATCCTGTTCAGCTTAATACGTCTTCATATTATTCTTCATTTTATGCTTTGGTTCTCCATCTGGTATTAGCCAGCACATTTCGGTCTAACTGAATCCACGGAGCAGAGACATTCCTGAGAAGCTAACCGGTCCTCAGCTACTGAAGAATTTTCCCGCACTTTAGGGAACTCGTAGGTTCAACACTGTAATCCAAAAAGCCCGCCACTTGTCCCTATCTTGAGCCAGATCAGAGCATTACATGCCTCCTAACCCACTTCTTGAAGCCCAATTTTAATATTATCATCCCACTACGTCTAGATCTTCCAAGTTGTATCTTTCCTTTTGGTCTCCCCACCAAAATCCTGTACGCATCTCTCGTGTCTGTGTTATGTGCCATATTCCCCTCCATCACACTATTCCGGATTTGATCACCCGAATAACATTTACTCGTAGTTACAGTAAAAGTTAAAAAGGTAGTTAATCCTAGAACAGGATATGAAGGCCTAGAAGGGCCTCAAAATGAGGTGTTGTCCAGCCCACGCTCCGGCTGTTTTACCCCCACGAAAAAGATTCGGTACCCATTGTACAGGAGACTGGGCGGGCATCAGGGATTTGGTGAGGGGAACGGATTGTGAAACTCCTGCTCGTTATGTAGTTTTCTACACTCTTCTGTCAGATTTCAGTCTATCATTTCGATGTACTTTAAATTCTGTCAATTCGTGCTACATGTCCGCCAAAGTTACCAAACTTTGTTTTATTCACCCCAGTATTATTAAGTGAAAAGTCTCCAATTCAGAGTAATTTTGATGTATCTGCACACTATGGCACTTCATGCACATCACGCACAACACGCACTACATGCACCACATGCCCTACACGCAAATGCCCGAGTCCTGTCATCAGTTGATACAAATCAGTCACACAGCCCACATGTTTTCAGACCGCACAGTACCAACAGCTGTGCTCTTTTCAATGAAGCCTGACCGCACTGTATCCAACACCAGCAGGTTAATCCGTTTCATGCCTCGCGGTCTGATACGTTATCATCACGGGGCAGCACGCTAAGACATTAGTCAGATTTGCAAGGACGCAGCAGTTAAACACACAGCGCATGATGTTCGGTCATACCGCACGTCGGTAAACTCACGAACGCAGACTGTACGGGATTGGCACTGCGTGGTCCGTCATCTGAACTTATTGCATATGGGATCTGAATGTTCATCACCGTTAGCACTCAAGCCGAATACGAACCTCAGCCACTCTCACCCACCACTCAGCCCTCTGCCCCATCCCCCTGCCACCCTCGTTTTCTACCTAGTAACATTCATAGAAGTTGCTCCATGCTAGCGTTTATGTGTTTTCAGTGTTTTACTCACGGCGCTGCCAGCTGAAAATGTATACAGTGTCGTTGTCAGATGATTGAAATATGAGTAAAGTAGAATGGCTGAATGAAATTTGTAGGTGAAAACCAGAAAACTAGGAGAAAACCCTCTCACAGGGCCACTATCTCCATCTCAAATACCGAGGCCCGGGATTCCAATCCATACCGTTACCCCAACTGTATACACATATGTCTGCTGTCTCTCCTACACTTGTTCAGCCCATCTAGCTTTCGTAACTACACGCTGTAGCACGTGTCAATTAAGCACATTAAACTTAACTGCCAAAATACATAATCACTTTTGGTTGCAAATATGCTATTTACGTTCTTGCCTATTTTCAAACTCAT
>Ga0123354_10010547_pt1 | contig 14247 bp, 13 predicted proteins | sample TergutLab28metaG_2_FD_97872 | JGI IMG/M metagenome (GOLD analysis project Ga0123354, IMG submission 97872) | Labiotermes labralis P4 segment gut microbial communities from Petit-Saut dam, French Guiana - Lab288 P4 | ecosystem: Host-associated > Arthropoda: Insects > Digestive system > Gut ... | reverse complement strand
GTCAACCGGGGCGTCTAATGGGATATTGTCTTTATCGCCGTAATAGAAGCCCGGTGTAGTGGGTATGTTTACCTGCCCTATAAATGTAGCGGTATTTGGCGTCTGCCCGTCGGGAACGCCGCCGACACCCCATGAACTCAAAAGCGAAACTATATCTGATTGCACCAACCAATTAGGCATGTTGGAATTTGGGTCTGACCCCAACAAAGCCCGTGTCGTAGCAGGGGTACCCTTCGCAGGTGCAAGATTGCCACTATTCATTGTCCACTTGCTTCCAACTGGTGCAGAAAAATTGTAATTGGGAAAATACCCGCCATTACCGGTAAAACCATCTTTTGTCGGGTCTATATTTTTTAATCCAATATCACCCCCAATTCTTGTCCAATCGCCGATTACGCTGCTATCATTTGAGATAAATCTCATATACAAAAGTACCGGCGTAAAATAATACGTCAATACCTGTAACACAAACCCTTCTGTTGTGTCATAACATTGCATAGACCATGGCCCGCCGCTAGGTAAAGAAGGTAAATGGGTATTATTTCCAGTTGGATGGAGCCCATGGTAGAAACCGGGGATAACTACTGTATTCAGATCGGTTTCTTCGAGTAGTGTAGATTTGTCTGGTGTCTGGCCTGTGAGATCGGGTGCGCCGCCGCCGCCAACCTGCACCCAATCATAAAACTTGTCATTATTAACGCTATATTCCCGTGTCCACATTTCTCCCAGAGAATCCATATAGATTTGCAGAATACCATAGGTATCAGTTGCGCCGCCCAACAGAATAACCATTGCCTTTGCGTCTTTCAATGGGTCTACTCCCGGCGGGAGATTTTTAACAATAGGATTAGTCCTAAATGATACAACCCGAAAACTAGCAAGCTGATGGTTATCGCGTACTAATTGGTTTAAATCATTGTTAACCCCTAAAAAATTTAAATCACTTACCGGTACTCCTTTATTTATTGTCCATGCAGTTGCAAGAGGTATTATGTTCCTGGTCAGCGTGAAACAATTAGTAATATTAAGACTACCAAAATAAAACGACCATTCCTGTGCAACAGTACCCGGTGAACCTGCACCATAAAATACATGAAGTATTGCAGGAGTAAGATCAACACCGGTGTACTGACCAATACCTGCATCCATAGTCGAGGGGGCACGAGGATATGTTCCGGCAGGTATGATATAGTATCCGGGGATAGTTAAAGAATTTATATCAGTACCAGGCGCTACTGTGATTACATTGTTTGGCGTCTGCCCGGCAATAATCTCGGAAATCATATTTTTGGTTTCATCTTGAGTGTAAAAATTGTTTTTCCATTGTTTATAAAGATTTTCAACTTTATTATTTCCATCTCCAGTTAAAGATATAATATCTGTTAGAAAATCAGGTGTTTTCAAGAGCTTAATTACTTCGCCTTTTCTTATTATGGTTTCCTTTTCTTTTTGATAATCATAAACCTGCCATCTCTGACTTATTACGCTTCCAGCCATGCTTCACTCTCCTCCCGTACCCGGACATCAATTGTGGTTTCACCTGTTGAAGTATCACATTCTACTCGTAAAATTTGGCCCCTAGTTTCTCTCCCGCCAAATGACCTATCAATAAGCCTATTGCGTAATTTTTCTTTAAGAGTTAAATCGATAAATACAATATCATATACTCGCAAATCAAACCATTTTATGCCAAATAATTTGATATTTTTAATAATAGGCCGTAATTTAATGAAATCATCAAGCATAATATTACTCTTAAGTTTTGCATCATCTGGGTTTCTTAATAAAGTTGTAACACTCCATACCTTTTCTATTCGATGAATGTCTAATATAGCTTGTCGTTTTCCATCCCCAATCCAATGGCGGCCTGTTTCCTCATTGTAATTATGTGCATATTCAATATCAGTTTGGGTTCCATACAAATCTGCATTCCAATCTATTTCAATTTCATCAAGATTAACTATATCAAGGCTCTGAATAACACTTAAACCATCAACAAGGTCACGGTTTGGATTGTCCAGACGTGCCGTATACTTGTTTTGATATATAACAAACTGAAACCCAAGCACACATCCTGATTGGAGTTTCTCAATAGCTTCAAATATTGTCTGCTGCTTATCATATAAAATGCCAATTTTATGATTTAACTGCTTTAACTCATGTTCAATTTCAATAGTACGAAAATTAGTATCATCATACGGAGTGTTTACATACTTTTCCATAATGTCTTTGATAATATCCAATGGCGTAATTAATTGATCTGCATATGGAGTATTATTTTTGTTATATGGGATGTTAAAAATACCATCCATGCGGACTTCGTTCATGCCATTTTCTCTTTCTCCCCCTTGTTTTGCAACAGCATAATCTAAAGCAATCTCGCCATTATCAAGATATGAAACTATATTTCCTGCAATAATTCCTGGCTTCCACATACCGCTTGCAGGCCATGTTCCTGCCCAATCATCTGATGAGCCATCATTTGGCTTTTTAAGTTGATAAACAGTAGTCCATCCATCAACATTCCGTGTTTTCCCATTTGGATCATTAACTGGGTCAACAGGCAATTCTCCGCTTGTCATTTTAACTTGTATACGATCAACTCTGCAAATCTGGCTTGAAAATCTGTAATGATATTGATCTAAATAAGGAGGAGCATTCCCACTGACAAATATCTGCTTCCCCTGTGTACAAACACCCGGCACACCTAAACAATAGCCATAGGCTTCCTGCATATCGTTGTCAATCAAATTATCTTCAATCTTTGGATATTTATCTACTGTAAATTTGGCATTTGGTATATTAGCCGATATTCGCTCACGCTTATCTTTAAGGGTAAAAGTAACTTTTTCAAGCCCCGCAACTATATTCGCAATATAATATTGGGCAAAACCTTTCGGCAGTTCATTACTATCGGGTATTGGTAGAATTATCATTCTTTTAGTTTCTGAATTCAATACAATATCATAATCCATTCTATCGGAAGAAAATAATTGAACTATATTATTCTCGTTTTTTCTGTTTGTTTCTTTTCTCTCGTCAACTAATAAATTAAACTCATTTCCAAACAAATCATTCACATCATCAAATTGCCCATTGGTATTATCAATTGCTACACTAACACTATTGAACTTCATTTTATCATATGTAAACGCATCGGCACTCTGTTCTACCACAGGTGAAGTTAATAAACCAGGACGATACATCATTCCATCTACCAGTTTTGGGCTGCCATTTGTAAAACCGAATAATCTGCCATACTTAAATGATTGAAAAACAATAGCCGGTCTCCATTCATAAAACCGAATATAAATGATTGAGCCACCGTTATACCAACCTGCTTTATTCCAATGAAGATCATATAAGTCATCCAGCTTAAAATATTCCTTTAATTCCATATTATCAATTATTACATTATTTATGTTTATAGGTTCTTCATTGTAGGTACGCTCCATAAAATCAAATGCATCGTCTATCATTTTTGAAAAGTTTATAACACAATGCCAGATACCAGCCTCATAAGGTACAAGTAATGGGAGAGAGCTAGACGTATCCATATTGACATAAGAAATGAGTTCGTTCACCAGTCTCTCCATAATTTTACATACCCAGTAGTATTAGAACCACCGCCATGTATCCAATTTGCATAAGAACCACTACCAGCTTTTTCTCCACCTTTTGCGATGATAGAACCAATGAAACTTAACCCGCCCTCACCAGCATTATATGCCGGCGAAACTCCATCTATTCCATTTTGTCCTACGCCATATGATATTTCACTGCCAGTCCAAATAAATGAACCAGCATTTGGTTCTCCACTATTTCTACCATTTGAATTATTTAAAATACCACTTGATGCGCCTCGAATATCAAAATGATACATACCTATTTTTGTCGTAACAGTTTCACACGCTAATGGAGTAGAATCATCAATAATTAGCATTCCCTGATTTGCCATCAAGGGCTTAATATCATTCCTAATAGTACTCATCGCAGAAAAACTATCAAGAATCATTTTCCCATGATAGTAATTTGTATTTTTATTAAAAAATAATTTTACAATTGCCCTTAAAGGTATACCACCAGCACTATACCAACCTTGTTTTTCTATATTCCAACGTACCGAATCCGAATCAGGGACTAATGTTAAACCAAACTGACCTTGATAATATCTAGCAAAGATAAAACCATCTTGGTAAGTATTGGTTTCACTTATTGTAATTCCGATATTATCATCTATCTGAAATAACACACCATCTACTTCAATTAAACTACCTTTCAATATTTCTGGTTCCTGACCATCATCTAAATGTGACAAATTTAATCTTAAAAATCCACGTTGCCATTCTGGTATCTTTATCATTGGATTATTCATCGAATTGAAGCTGTCAAGAATTATCTTATTCTGATATTGTCCATTCCCATTATAATTAAAAGTTGCAACTGCTCTTTCATTCGTTTGCGGAGATGCATTATACCACCCGCCTTTTTCGGAATTCCATGCCGGGAAATTAATAGTATCCTGAAGCCGTGCAACAAAAGCAGGAGTAGGGCCAGCAAAAAAAGCATAAACGAAATATCTTCCGGCGGCAGATGAAGCATTATCAATTGTTTCATCGCTTGTACATTTGTAAAAAGCGCCTCCGAATTCAAATCTGCTCACTGCTGAAATCTTCGGCACATCAAGGGTATCTATATTTGTAAGGCCGAGGCTGATAAAACCGACACCTTGTGCTTTTGTCCTGTTAATGAAATTTACCCAACCATCGGTTGTCGCTTTATCAATATCTGGTTCAATAATTTTTTCTACCATTTATCGTGCCTCCTTCCATGCAAGACTGCCGCTATAATAAAACCCGTTCTCGCTTAGTTTTGGGAATGATACATCGCTGGCATCCACTGTTACATACATAGGCGGAAATTGATCCCGTGCTTCCGGATATGGGTCTATAATGTGCGGTTCAACATTTTGAACATCCTGAAGATAATCAATGAGTATTTCCCGTTCCTCAGAAGTCAACCAGGGGAAATTAACAGAGAAATTCATGAGGGGTTTCCGCCTCATGCCAAAAGCCTGCCCGCCAAATGAGCGGCTGCTTTCGCTGCGAAGCCCAATGGAAGTCCCCGGTTCAATACCAAAACGCGGAAGGCAGGTTTTTTCCCCAAAGAATAAATGCCCCAAATATAAAGGTTCATCACCATATAACAACAAGGTAAATCCTTCCAAAAATAAGGTATCGGCTAAATTACGTACCTCTATTAGCGAATTGATATTTCCTTTTATTTGTTCACCGCTAATATTCAATTCAAATGATGTCGCATTGGTATTCCCAATACAGAATGTGTCAACTGCAACCGAATCTTCAAATATGCCGTTAATAGTAACTGCATCATCAAGGAAAGAAGTACATAGTTCCAGCATCGGGTCGTTTATATTATCGTAAGGGCTGCCGACAGCAGTATCTGAACCGCTTAATCCTGCGGCATTGTTTTTGTGGTATATATAAAAAGTACGAGGTATATCAATCATCGTACAGCCCTCGCCTTAATGGTGTAAAAGCCATCATTAACCAAATCAACTGTGCTTCTCGCTATTTCATTGGTATCAAGCATAACCACGATTGTTGCTGAGACCGCTCCGCGATTTAACTGCCCGGCGATATTATCCTGCTGGCTCTGGTTCAAGATAAGCTCCCCAGAGTTTACAAGCGCAGGTATTTTATCCCCTGAATAACTATTCCCAGGAACAATACCGCCTGTTTCAAATTTCGGCGGTTTAGGCGGGTTCGCTAAAAGAAGCCCCATCTGTACAGCAGTAGCGGCGGCAGATAACCCCATTAATATAAAGTTATACGGAGGAGGAGCTGCTGAGAGAGCTTGCATAGCTGCCATAACCCCTGCATTAACCGCTTGGATTATTTGCTGCTCATATTCCTGTACCGCAACTTTATATTCAATTTTGGATTTTTCTTTCTCTGCATCTTCCTTTGCCTTTGCTGCTTGCTCATCATACTTGTCATTTATCTGCTGTTCCTCAAGTCGCCGTTGCGCCTGATAAATCAGTATCTCATCCCCTGTTCTTTTTGTCGCTTCAAGTTGCGCCTCAAGGCTATCAGCAGAATTTTGTACAGCAACACCAGAAGCGATCAACTCATCATTACGGGCTTTTTCAATAGTGGCAAGCGTATTGTTCAATGAATCTTCAATGATGGCCATTTGTTCATCAGCATTTTTTCTAGCTATTTCAAGGGCAGCATCAGAAATAGAGCTAATAAGATCAACACTAGCACCAGCTAACTGAACAGCTTGGTTATATTCTTTTGATTGAAATATATTATTATTATCGTCGGCTTCTTTTGGTTTCTTCATGCCTTGTGTTATCTTGTCAAAATCGTTAAGTATTTGTATTCTTACTTCTTCACTTTGTGCTTTAAACTCATCGGATGTTTCAAGGGCAGTTCTTTCAACTTGTCTTTGAGCATCTATAAGGCTATTTTCAAGCTGTATTGCTTCATCAATATATTTATTCCTTTCTTTATCTGTCTTTGCTGATGCAGCTTTTGCGTTTAATTGAGCAATTGTTTGATTGGTAAGTGTTGTTGCGTTAGTTGCTTGTATTTCTTCGATTTTTTTTAGATTATCGGCAGCCTTGACATTATCTTGGTTTGTCTTAACTAACGCTGCTGTTTCATTCCTGAGCCGCACTGTCTCTCCAGTTGATAATTTATACTGAAGAACAATACCTTCCAAATCATTATATTTGGTTTCAAGAGTGGCATTGATTTGTTTGTTCATTTCATCTTCATCAATTAGGCCAGCGGCATTGGCATCTCTAATTTTTTTCTCTGCATCCTGCTGCTTCGCTATTGCTGCATCACGCGCATCTGATATTTGTTTTTGGCTATCTGCATCATCATTATTTCCTTTATTTAAAGAATCTTGTAATTGATTACGAAGGGCTATATTCTCTTTAAGCTCTGCATTCCATATACTTTGTTCAATTCTTGTTGCTTGTCCTGTTGCTAACAATTCCGCCTGCTTATTTATTAAATTATTAAGAGCGGAAATCTGAGCTTCTGTATATTCCTTGTCTGTGATTGCAAAATTGTCTTTTTTTAATTTCAATGTTTTTATTGAAAGTGCATATTCATTATTCGCATCTATTAATTTTTGCGCAACATCGGCAGTAGCGTTACCTGTCGTTTCTTGCACTTCATTTAATGTTTTCATTGCATTTTCAAATTTGGCTTTTGCATCAATTTCTGCATCAATTAAACCTTTAAGTTCAGATTTAGTTTGAATTATACTGGTTAAATCACCTCCAACAATACTGGTATCACTTAACGTATTAAATAAATCTAATACATCTTGACTTGTTCCTTTCATAATAATATCATAGGCTTTTGCACTATCAGCAAAACTATCTTGCCATGTTTCAGCTTGTTGTTTTAATCTATCATTTTTAGCAATAACTGCATCTTGCTTTTTAATATAGTCATCCCATGACTTATTTTTTGCATCTGTAGCATCTTTCAATGCTTGCACTGTATCAGTTGTCGGATCTGGGAAATTCTCTTTTTTTATTTTATCCAATGCTTCTTTCAGTTCTTTCGTCTGCTTCATGCTTTTTGTAGCTTTATCAAGCAAATTTGCAAACCAATCAGATACTGGCTTTGCTGCCGCTGTGAAACTTGCTCCCAATGTTGTTTTAAAGTCAGTGAAACTTTTCGAGAACTTTTCATTTGACATGAATGCATCTTTGATTGCATTGCCGATACCTTGAATAATTTTAATCCCAGCTTGAACAGCTATCATTGCTGGAGCTAATTTAGTGGCAATTGATTTACCTATTCGTGCGGTGTACATATCTACAGTATCAAAACCACGTTTCATGCCATCGGCAAAACCCTTACCGGCATTAGTCCCCTGTCTGCCTATATTTGAAGCGAGCGTATCCATTTTTTTCTGAGCATCAACAATATCTTTTTCCATCTGAGTAACTTTGAGACGGAGTTCAGCTTCTATTGTGCCAGCATCTTCGGCAGACATTACTTTTTCTTCCTCCTTTGCATTTCATCTTCGCCACCAACCACTGTGGCGTAATCGTCAATGTTCTGCCTGTCTCCATCAGTGAAAATACCTGTAATAAAATCAGAAGGCTTACCGCCATATAGACGTGCCTTACTGTAAGCGGCAACAAGTTTTTCTTTTGTTAATTTTCGTATATCAGAAACATCTACTCCCAAAGCAATGTTCATCAAAGCCGCCATTGTATCGTCTGGCAGAATGTACCCGCAAAATAGCTCAACTTTATCAAACTGCTCTCTTAACTCTCGCCGGGAGGTTTCATTATCAATTTCTTTTATTTTTGCTTCCAGCTCTTTAATGAGTTCTCTGTTTTGCCGCAGGACACAATCTTTGCCATAAATTGCTTCCTCAAGCTCCTCAAATGTTGGCCTGTTCAATACTGCCTTACAGCATTGCTCTTGGATATTGAGGTAGTCAATCATGTTCTGGCGTGTCAATTTCTTCTCGTTTTTTTGCTGGTTGATTATCGCATACAGCTTATCAACGTCAGGCAACTGCGTAGACCGAGGGTATCGCACTTCCACCAGAATTTCAGTATCCCTAAAAGGAATCATAAGCCATTCATACAAGGCTCCCATGATTTCCGGCAATGGATGGTATCCCTCAAGGGAGAGTTTTCTCTCAGGACGGACTGTACGGCGGTCAAGAGCTTTCTCAACCGCCGTCTCAATCATCTTTTCAAACAATTACGCAGTCTCCCAATCGGCAACAATAATATCGCTCATTTGCAGCGCATCCCATTGTGCCTGTGAAAAATCGGTTTCCACTGGAGAAGAATAATCTTTGCCGTCTTCCCCGACATAATCGACTGCAGTAAGGGTATACTCTGAATCGCTCCAGTTGCCTGCACCGCCAGTACGGTTCTGTTTCCCGATGCAGCCGATATACATCCTTTCACGGATATACACTTCATCCCCAATGGTATTTTCATTCTTGTTGTATATTTCCGAATAGGTGAATACATCAACCCTGCCCGGTTCGCTGTTTGCGCCGGTAGGCGGTTCATACCTTTCAGGATTTCCCAGAGATGAAGTCAGCCGGCCTCCATTAATCATCTGCTTGGCGACCCGTGAACTCATGCGGTCAGTAATAACAATCTGAGACCCAGTACGCTTGCCAGGCATAGTGAACTTCAATAACGTGCCGCGCGGGGAATCGTTTTCAATCGTTTTATCGTCCTGCCACTGTTCTGTTTCAGCAGCGCTTTTCAGGTCTCCATCAAATGATGCAAAAACGAAGCATCCTTTCCCTTCATTAAGCCGGCAATTGCCAAACTGTAATGCGGCGGCAAGATCCCCGTAAATCTGAACCCATTTGACAGTCCCAAGTTTCGGTGAAAGTTTTAAGCGCTTTGTATCTTCATCATCAGAATCAAAGTCGCAGTCAGTTACCCCTGCTTTCGTCAATGCTTCACTCAACACTTCAACCGCATCCTGAACTGAAAGCGTTTTTGGGTCTACCGTGCTGAAATCAACCGGGACAGAATGAACATTACCGTTGCCGATTTTCAGCTTGATAATCCCCTTTTCCGAATTATCAAGGGCATCGCTAATATCAATGGTTCCGGTAAACCCAAGCAAAAACCCTTGCAAATAAGGTGATTTACTGCCGGGGTTCTGCCTTTGCATGAGCCATTTTGTTTCAAACAACTCATAAAATTTTCTCGATGTAATCATTTAATACCTCCGTATTAAGTAATAAGTGGAATATAGAAATCCCGGCTCATAGCCAAGGTATTATCTCCTTCGTCTACATACGGGCCAAGCCATGCCCCTGTATTTTTAACTGTTATTTGGCTTTCATCTGCCCTCAAAGGTTCTTCCAATAATTCAAGAAGTTCCTGAAAAATATATCTCTCAAGACCATCCTGCATACCAAGCGCCATGTGAACTATTATTTGGTATACTTTCCGGTCGCCGCTTGCCATAGGTTTTACAACCACATAGGGGATCGCCTGACGATCAAAGCTGTCGCCAAACAATATGACATTTTTAATACTGCCAGTTTTTAACCGATTGATTATCTCGGTGTTATATGTTCTATACAACATTTCCCCCAAAAAAATCTTTCGCAGTACGAAAAAAGTCTTGACGCAATGCCTCAATCGTTGGTTTCAGAATCGCATATTTAGCACTATGCGCCTTTTCAAGCTGCGGCCCATATTCAACCCGGTGTTTAACCCGTACCCCCAATACATTGCTTTCCTCAATAACTTCGCCTGTGAGCAATCTTCGTGCATTTCCAGTTCTGTCTTTCCATGGGGCATTCGCTTTTGCAAACTGTTCAGCTTTTACAGCATATTCTGTACATACAACATCCCGGAACCTATTAAGACAGCGGGCCATAGCAGCCTGAACATCAACAGCCATTTTCTATGTCTTATCCACTAAGGATATTTCCACCAAAGGAGCCTGAGTGCAAACAAATCCTCCGCCTATTTCAGGGCGTGTAACTACTCCAACTGTATATGCCCTCTTACGCCATTCCAAAACATCCCCCTGTTCAAGGTCCACATCGTATCGCGAAAGAATAAATGGAGTTTTATCAATGGTTACTCCGCCTTCCCATTGAGTACTGGGCCATACATCACCAGTCTGATATGATACCCGGCACATAATCATGTGTTTGGTAATCTTGTCTGTCGCTATCTGCTGGCCTCGCCCGTTATCTTCCTTGACGGCTCTGGTTACAAGGCCAATATCCCGGTCAATTAAAATAAGCCGTTCCATACCGCGGCGCATCTGATCAAGTTTACTCATCTTCTTCCAGCACTCCGCCTACCGGTCGGCGTTTTGTGGCAAGCATCAACCCGCTATTCATGCCAGCCTCTGCCGCTTCTTCTTCAAGCAAATGATCACGCAGGACATTGTAATACATGATAATTTCTTGCAATGATAAAAAACTTACAGATTGCCCCCCGGCATTTCCTGAAGTTATATAATCTGCCGGGTCAATCTGCGCTATCAGGTAGTCTACAAGCTGGATAGAAGCCCGTATCCTTCCCTGTTGTTTGAGCAATAAGCCAATATACGCATCGCTGGTTTTCAGGGTATATCTTCGCCATTCCAATACATCAAAATAAAAGTATTCCCCATCGCCTGTCGTATAAGCAGTATTCGGCGTAGCTGTCTCAGGAAGCTCTTCTGCAAAGACAAGATCGCTTGAATTCGGATCGCCAATGGAACGGCGTACCGTGAATATCTCCTCAAGCCAAGCAGGGGTCTCGGTCATGTTTTTGATTACTCCTTAGCGTAAAGGCGGGGATTGCTCCCCGCCAAATATGCCTAGCCGAGCGTGGGTAAAGTGATTTCCACCACAGCGCCATAATTCTTGCCGCCGTCAACTTTCGGCAATACAAAGTCGCTGAATATGCCACGAATTCGGTGCCATGCCCTGTGTTCAGATGTAAGGTTCAATACATCGCCAGCGCCAACATCCATTGTTTCGTTGCGCTTCACAATGCGGTATCCGCCAAAGGAATCAACCTTAATCAAAACATATACCTTGCCCTGCGGAACACCCGGATATTTGAGGACTTCCTGCCCATACAACAGCCCATTATTCAAGCCGCCGCCATACGGGATTATACCGTCAACCGGCAATGCGGCGGCAATCTGCTGAATGCCGCCAACCCCTGCCAAGGCGCCGTTTACAATAGGCTGAATATCAATCAAATCCATAGGATTTACCAGAAGGTATATCTCATGCTTGACCAAGCCATTTTCTTTGTTTAACGGCTTGCAATACAGCCCCAATGCCTTCCGGATGCCTTTTTTAAGGGTATTGTATACTTGTAAGTCATAGGTGGCTCCAAGTGTGTCCGCAGCCTGTTTATGCTCTGTCCCGTATGCTGCGCCCATTATCGGCCCGAATGAATCATTGTTCTTTTCATCCGCCAGTATCCGCGCAGAACTCTGGATTATCATTTCAGTCTTGTGGAACGGATTAAAAACAAGCTGCCTCATGGTAGTCTTGTCGCCAAAACCCCTTACCTTGAGGTATACAGGGTAATCAAGCGGCAAAGAATGCTGCATGAGGGGAACCGTATCACCAGAACCGGTAATATCTTCCTCTTTCCCAATGTAAGGCGTTACATCACGAAGATTGACTGTTTCCGGTGCATTGGCATCCACGACTTCTTTGAACATTACCGGAGTGTAGTCGGCATACTCATCAGCCTGGCGTACAAGGTCTATGGTGTACAACCCTGCAAGAGCTTGGATGGTTGCCATATCAAAACCGGTAGCGGCGTTCATCATCTTCACTTTTTCAGTGAGATTTTTACGCTCATTAAGAAGAACCTCCCGGGAAGCACTGCCGCTCCAAGTCTCCGATGTTACCTTTATTGGCTTATTATACGCCACATCAGACGAGTGGTTGCTAATGTCAACCGAGGCTTCATTTTTATAAATGCAGATATTCCGAACCTTTCCCACAAGGCTTTTCCGCATTGTTTCAGCGTTTAATATTTTCATCTGTTTTCTCCTTAGCCGATAACGGCAATATCGAAGGTATCAGGGCCAACAGCCACAACAGTCCCAAGAAGGATATTGCCTGGCTCAGTAGCCGAAAGAGCCCCTGCGGAAGTTATATACACATCCGTTCCGATTGCCGCTGTAGCAAGGTCAGCCTTTGCAGCCTGAAATACGGCACAATTTTTGCCTATATCTACGCTTCCCGGAGCCCCTGCAACGGTTTTATAGTCTGAAAACCCGACAAGGCTTCCAAACGCGCATATTTCGCCTTTCTCTTTCGCGGAAGGGAAGGCAGCGATCTGAATATGATCAGATACAGGTTTCTTTGCGAACAGTAATTTAGCCATCGCTTATACCTCCATGAACATTTCGGCGGGTTTGATAACCGTAGATTCGGCAACGATTCTGGTATCCGCTTGCTTTGATCTCAAGGAGACCATCACCGGGTCAACTTTCAGGGCTTCTGAAGCGCTGTTAAGCATCTTGCCCCGCTTGCCCCTGAGTTTATCAAGGGCATAGATATAAACCGGGTTGTCAGACTCGGTTCCATCCGCATTTTTGAGTTTCTTGCCGCCGGCAAGTTCATTGGCGGCAGCTTCAACCGTAGATTCGGCAGAAGAAGCAGCCTCGGCAAAAGCAGCCTGAGCAGCTTTGATCAGATCATCCGGCGATGTATCGGGCGGAAGGCTAAGAGCATCGGCGATTGCCGCTGCCAGTTTTGCCCGCTGCTCATCGGTCGCATTGCGGAGCTTGTTCTGCAGCCCAACCGCAGAAGCAATATCCTCAAGCGTTACTTGGTTATTTGCGATAGCCGCTTTTATAGCCGCTATCAATTCGTCTTTATTCATACCGTTTTTCTCCTTGGTATCATTTTTTGGACATTGGGCACATTGGCCACAATTCTTTTGCTTTCCAGCAATTGCATTGAGAACCCGTCCGGCAAGCGCCTTGTCAGAAGTCGATTGCAGGGTTACCGCAGCCTTCCGAAACACTTTGCCATTTTTTACAAGCTCTGTACTCTCGCTTTCCATATCTATAGCGCCTTGATCAATGAGCGCCATGATTTCTTTCTCATCTACCGAGTTTCCGATGGATTGCTCCATCGCTCCCTGCGGTACAATATCATTCCTCGGCCTTCCCATTTCCTTGGAAAAGTAGACTTTTCCATCATTGCCTCGGATTGGATCAACCTCAGAAATCAATGATAATTCAGGGATACCGGCTTTTAACGACCTGATAAGAGCCGCATTTGAGCAATTCCACCCCTCCGGCGGTACCATAACTCGCAGGTAGCAGACACCGTCTGTGGCGCTTTGCATCTGCAATTCGCCGCCAATGGTATAAAAGTCATCCCCCTGTGATTCATGCCCGTCTTTGCTTCCGGGTATCGGGTACAGTTTCATGTAGTCCAGAATGGAATTAAAGTAATCAGCCGTATAAGTCCCGCCAGTGCCTTCTGTAGGAACCTGAACAGCCTCAACAAACTCATACGAACCGTCAGTTTGCAGGGCTTCCAGAGCTTTCGGCGGGATAAGCACCGGGATTTTATCAGGAGATGGAAGGTCTGGAGATGCCTTGTTTTTCAGGCGCAACCGGGATGACTGGTTATATAATTTAATACGTGCTATCACTGCCAGCCTCCTTGCCTTTCTTCGGATTTCCCTGCTTTGCCACAGGTTCTCCG
>Ga0123354_10010543_pt1 | contig 14248 bp, 15 predicted proteins | sample TergutLab28metaG_2_FD_97872 | JGI IMG/M metagenome (GOLD analysis project Ga0123354, IMG submission 97872) | Labiotermes labralis P4 segment gut microbial communities from Petit-Saut dam, French Guiana - Lab288 P4 | ecosystem: Host-associated > Arthropoda: Insects > Digestive system > Gut ... | reverse complement strand
TCGCCCGGCTGCCGGAGCGCGAGCGGGCGGCGTTCCGCTTCCTGCACGTCTCCACCGACGAGGTGTTCGGCACGCTGGCGCCCGACGCGCCGGCCTTCACCGAGGAGCACGCCTGCCAGCCCAATAGCCCCTACAGCGCCAGCAAGGCCGCCAGCGACCATCTGGTGCGCGCCTGGCACCACACGCACGCGCTGCCGGTGCTGACCACCAACTGCTCCAACAACTACGGGCCCTACCACTTCCCGGAGAAGCTGATCCCGCTGATGATCGTCAACGCCCTGGCCGGCAAGCCGCTGCCGGTGTACGGCGACGGCCAGCAGGTGCGCGACTGGCTCTACGTCCAGGACCATTGCAGCGCCATCCGCCGTGTGCTGGAAGCGGGGCGGCCGGGCGAGACCTACAACATCGGCGGCTGGAACGAGCAGACCAACTTGCACATCGTCCACACCATCTGCGATCTGCTGGACGAGCTGTCGCCGCGCGCCAACGGGCGCAGCTACCGCGCGCAGATCACCCACGTCACCGACCGCCCCGGCCACGACCGGCGTTACGCCATCGACGCGCGCAAGATCGAGCGCGACCTGGGCTGGCGTCCCGCCGAAACCTTCGACAGCGGCATCCGCAAGACCGTGGCCTGGTACCTGGCCCACCCCGACTGGGTGCGGGGCGTGCAAAGCGGCGCTTACCGCGACTGGCTGGCCACCCACTACGGCGGTGCCGCATGACCATCCTGCTGCTCGGCAAAAACGGCCAGGTCGGCTGGCAGTTGCAGCGTAGCTTGGCGCCGCTGGCGCCGCTGCTGGCGCTGGACCGGCGGGGGGCCGGCGGCCTGTGCGGCGACCTGGCCGACCTGGAGGGCCTGGCCGCCACCGTGCGCGCCGTGCGGCCCGCGGTGATCGTCAACGCCGCCGCCCACACCGCCGTCGACCAGGCCGAAAGCGACCACGCGCTGGCGCGTCGCGTCAACTCCGAAGCGCCCGCCGTGCTGGCGCGCGAGGCTGCCGCCTGCGGCGCGCTGCTGGTGCACTACAGCACCGACTACGTGTTCGACGGCAGCGGCGACGCGCCTTGGACCGAGGACGCGCCGGCCGCCCCCCTGAACGTGTACGGCCACACCAAGCTGGAAGGCGAGCAGGCCATCCGCGCCGCCGGTGGCGCGCACCTGATCCTGCGCACCAGCTGGGTGTACGCCGCGCGCGGCGGCAACTTCGCCAAGACCATCCTGCGGTTGGCGCGCGAGCGCGCCAGCCTGTCGGTGATCGACGACCAATGGGGCGCGCCCACCGGCGCCGAATTGATCGCCGACGTGACGGCGCACGCCGTGCGCCAGTTGCGGGCGCGGCCGCAAGACGCCGGCACTTACCACCTGGCGGCGGCCGGTTTCGCCACCTGGTTCGACTACGCCAGCTTCGTCCTGGATCAGGTCAGACAAACCCAGTCAACTATCAAATTGGTAGTGAACGAGGTGACGCCGATTCCCGCCAGCGCCTACCCCCTGCCGGCGCGGCGGCCCCTCAATTCGCGGTTGGACACGCGCCGCCTGCAAGCCGTCTTCGGCCTGCATCTGCCGCCCTGGCAGGACGGCGTGGGCCGGATGTTGAACGAGATTTCACCCTCATGAGCACACGCAAGGGCCTCATCCTCGCCGGCGGTTCCGGCACCCGTCTGCACCCGGCCACGCTGGCCATGAGCAAGCAGCTGCTGCCGGTGTACGACAAACCGCTGATCTATTACCCGCTGTCGGTGCTGATGCTGGCCGGCATACGCGACATCCTGGTCATCAGCACGCCGCAGGACACGCCGCGCTTTCAGCAACTGCTGGGCGACGGCGCGCAGTGGGGCCTCCATCTGCAATACGCCGTGCAGCCCAGTCCGGACGGGCTGGCGCAGGCGTTCATCATCGGCGAGCGTTTCGTCGGCGGCGCGCCCAGCGCCCTGGTGCTGGGCGACAACATCTTCTACGGCCACGACTTCGAGCAACTGCTCAGCCAGGCCGACGCGCGCGCCGAAGGCGCCACCGTGTTTGCCTACCACGTGCAGGACCCCGAGCGCTACGGCGTGGTGGCGTTCGACGCCGCCGGCCAGGCCGTCAGCATCGAGGAAAAACCGCGTCAGCCCAAGAGCAGCTACGCCGTGACGGGCCTGTATTTTTACGACCGGCAGGTGGTGGACATCGCCAAGGCCGTCAAGCCCAGCGCGCGCGGCGAGTTGGAGATCACCGCCGTCAACGACGCCTACCTGCGGCAGGGCCGGCTCAACGTGCAGATCATGCAGCGCGGCTACGCCTGGCTGGACACCGGCACCCACGAAAGCCTGCTGGAGGCCGGCCAGTTCATCGCCACGCTGGAGCGCCGCCAGGGCCTGAAGATCGCCTGCCCCGAGGAAATCGCCTGGCGCAAGGGCTTCATCGGCGACGCCCAGTTCGAGGCGCTGGCCCAGCCGCTGGCCAAGAGCGGCTACGGCGCGTACCTGATGCGCCTGCTGCGCGATCCGCAGAGGGCGCGCCAGGAATCACGGCCATGACCCAGTCCGAAGTGCCGTTCTTTTGCGCTGACGCAGCGGCCTTCGGCGTGGATCTGGGGGCGTGTCTTCAGCGGGTGGCGGCGAGCGGCCAGTACGTGCTGGGGCCGCGGGTGCGCGAGTTCGAGGATGCTTTTGCGTGCTATCTGGGCGTGGCCCATGCCGTCGGCGTGGCCAACGGCACCGACGCGCTGACCTTGGCCCTGCGCGCTCTTGGCGTGGGCGCGGGCGCGCGCGTGCTCACGGCGGCCAATGCCGGCTGCTACGCCAGCACCGCGATTGCGCAGGCCGGCGCCGAGCCGCTGTACGCGGAAGTCGATGCGGACGATTTGAACCTGTCGCCCGCCGCGGTCGAGCAGGCGTTGCGCGCCGGCCCGCTGGCCGCCGTGGTGCTGACGCACCTGTACGGACAGATGGGCGACGTGGAGCGCATCGGCGCCGCCTGTCGCGCTGTCGGCGTGCCCTTGATCGAAGACTGCGCGCAGGCCCACGGCGCGCTGCGCGGCGGGCGCAAGGCGGGCGCCTGGGGCGCGCTGGGGTGCTTCAGTTTCTACCCGACCAAGAACCTTGGCGCGCTGGGTGACGGCGGCCTGGTCGCCACCGGCGATCCCGCGCTGGCCGCTCGCGTGCGCGCGTTGCGCCAGTACGGTTGGGGCGACAGGTACCAGGTCGTCTTGGCGGGCGGCGGCAACAGCCGGCTGGACGAGTTGCAGGCAGCGGTGCTGCTGGCCAAGCTGCCGCACCTGGAGCGCGCCAACGCCGAGCGGCGCGCCATCGCCAGGCGTTACAACGCCGCGTTCGCCAGCCTGCCGCTGCGGCTGCCGCCGTCGGCGGGCGGCGATGGCGTGGCGCATCTGTACGTGGTGCGCACGCTGCGCCGCGCCGATCTGCAAGCGCATCTGGCGCGGTGCGGCGTGGCCTGCGCCGTGCATTACCCGGTGCCGGATCATCGCCAGCCGGCGCGTCGGGCCGAGCCGGTGTCGCTGCCGGTCACCGAGGCGGCCTGCGCCGAAGTCTTGTCCCTGCCTTGCTGTCCGGGGCTGACCGAGCCGCAGGTCGACCGGGTGATCGAAGCCGTGCGGTCTTTCTTCACCGAGGGGGCGACATGTTGAGCCTGGTGATTCCCGTCTACCGCAACGAGGCTTCGTTGCACGACCTGCTGGCCGCGCTGCAAGCGCTGGCCGGCGCGCTGGCCGAACCGCTGGAAGTGGTGTTCGTCGTCGACGGCAGCCCCGACCACTGTCACGACATCCTGCGCGAGCGCCTGCCCGCCACCGGACTGAACGCCACGCTGCTGCTGCTGACGCGCAACTTTGGCGCGTTTGCCGCCGTCCGGGCCGGCCTGGAGCACGCGCGCGGCGACACGTTCGCCGTCATGGCCGCAGACTTGCAGGAGCCGCCCGAACTGGTGCCCCAGATGCACGCGCTGCTGGCCGGCGACGCGGCCGACGTGGTGGTGGCCGAACGCACGCTGCGCCACGATCCGCCGTGGCAGCGCTGGCAGTCCGAGCTTTTCTGGGCGCTGTACCGCCGCTTCGTGGTGCCCGAGATGCCCCCCGGTGGCGTGGATATCTTTGCCTGCAATCGGCCGTTTCGCGACGCCTTGCTCCAGTTGACCGAAAGCCGCAGTTCGCTGATCGCGCAAATTTTCTGGCTCGGTTTTCGCCGCGCCAGCGTGCCCTACGTGCGCCAGCCGCGCCGTCACGGCGCGTCGGCCTGGACCTGGCGCAAGAAAATGGCCTACCTGTCCGACAGCGTGTTCGCCTTCACCGACCTGCCGGTGCGTTTGCTGACATGGGCCGGCGCGCTGGGCATGGGCGTGGCCGTGGTGCTGACGCTGGCGGTGCTGACCGCCAAACTGATGGGCCAGATCGCCGTGCCCGGCTACGCCATTACGTTGATCGCTATCCTGTTTTTTGGCGCCTTGATTCTGTTCAGCCTGGGCATCGTCGGCACCTACGCCTGGCGCGCCTACGAAAACACCAAGCAGCGCCCGCAGGCGGTGGTGTTGCGCCAGCAGCAGTTTAGTTCTGAACCATCGGCATGACATGAACAGCAACGCCACCATCCACCCCACCGCACACCTGGCCGCCGCGCGCGTGGGCGATGGCGTGCGGGTCGGCCCGCTGGCGGTGGTGGAGGCGGGCGCGGTGCTGGAGGACGGCAGCAGCCTCGGGGCGGCGGCCTGCGTCGGCGCGGACGCGGTGATCGGCGCCGGTGCTTCGGTGGGCGCGGGCGCGGTGGTGGCCGCCGGCGTGGCGGTGGGTGTCGGCGCCCGCGTCGAGGCGGGCACCGTGGTTGCGCGGGCGGTGCCCGCGCACGCCATCGTGCAGGGGCCGAGCGCCGCCATCGTCGGCTATGTGGCGGCGGCGGCCGCCGCGCCGGACCGACCGGCCGTGATCGAAAGCCGGGTCAAGGGCGTGCGCCTGCACGTGATGCCGGAGGTGCGCGACATGCGGGGCGATCTCTGCGCGGCGGAAGTGGGGCGCGATGTGCCGTTTGCCGTGCGGCGCAGCTTTCTGGTCTACAACGTGCCCAACGCCGAGATTCGGGGCGAGCACGCGCACCGCGCCTGCGCGCAATTTCTGATGGCGGTGCGCGGTTCGGTGCATGTCGTGGCCGACGATGGCCTGGCGCGCGAGGAATTCCGGCTGGACCGGCCCAACCTGGGCTTGTACATCCCGCCCATGACCTGGGGCACGCAGTACCGCTATTCCCAGGACGGCGTGCTGCTGGCGCTGGCTTCCGAGCCTTACGATCCGGCCGATTACATTCGCGATTACGCGCAGTTTCTGGCGGCCATCCACGCGCGGGACGGTGCGGCTTGATGTGGCGCGAAGGGCTGCGGTACCTGATGGCTGGCGCCACCAACACGCTGGTCACCTACGTGCTGTACCTGGGACTGCTGCGCCTGCTGGACTACCGGTTGGCCTATGTGCTGGCCTTCATCGCCGGCGTGCTGTTGTCGTATGGCTTGCTGCGGCATCTGGTGTTCGCGCGACCGGGCCGGCGCCACGCGTTGCTGCGGGTGGCGGCGTCGCACCTGCTGCAAATGGGGCTGGGGTTGGCCATCGTTGAGCTCTGGGTGGGCTGGTGGCAGGGGCCGGCGTGGCTGGCGCCGCTGGTGGCGGCGGCGGTCAGCGTGCCGCTGATTTTTTTGTTGCAACGCCGTATTTTTCCTTCGCATGTCGCGCATTGAATGGACCCGCTGGCTGCGCCGGATTGGCGTGGCGCTGCCCTTGCTGATGCTGGCGGCCAATCTGCTGGCCTGGCTGCGCTGGGGAACCGATCTGCCCTTCCTCGACGATTGGCGCGCCTACAGCGAACACCGGGCACTTTCGCTCGCGCCGGGACACCTGTTTCAGGCCGTCAACAACACCGTGGCGCCATTGGGGCTTTTCCTCGACGTGCTGGCCCAGCGCTGGCTGGGCGGGAACCCGCTGCCGTACCAGGCGCTGTCGATGCTGGCAGTGCTGGGAGCGCTGCTCTGGTTGCAGTGGCGGCTGCTCGGCTGGGCGCTGCGCAGACCGGCTTGGCAAGTGGCGGTGTTTTTCCTGCTGACCATCTTCATGCTGCAATCGGGCAGCTATTGGGGCGAACAGAATCTGGCGTACCACCAGGCGCTGCCCCTGGTGGCTTTGCTGGCGGCGGCGTGGTGCAACTTTGCGGCGCGGGGATCGAGTGCTCGCCGCTGGCCGTGGGTGGCGCTGCTCGGCTTGCTGGCCGGGCTGGCCTACGTGTCGGGCGCCGTGGCCGCGCTGGTGATGGGCGCGTTCTGGATGCTGCTGGCCCGGTTCGCGCCGGAGCGCCAGGCCAGCGCCTTGGCGGCGCGCGGACGCAGCGGCGGCGCCGCGCTGACCGCCGCCGGACTGGCCACCCTGGCGATGCAGATGGTGTTGACCAGGCGCTCGGGGGCCGATCCGGTTGGCCAAGGCATGCACCTGACCTGGCCGACCGAAGCTGATTTCTGGCTGTATGCCGCCGGCAAGCTGGGGCGTGCCAGCGGTCAAGGCTTCGCGGCTCTGGGCGCCGAAGTGACCTGGGTGGCGCTGTTGGCGCTGGCGTGGCTGGGGGCGGTGCTGTTGGCGTTGCGTTGCTTGCGACAGGACGGCAGCCGGGGCCGGCGCGTGGCCTGGCTGCTGCTGCCCCTGACGGCCGCCGTGCTGGTGTACCTGGCCCTGGTGAGCCTGGGGCGCGCCAGCTTGCACGATGCGAACGTGCACAGCCCGACCCAGGAGTTCCGGTTCGCCTACCTGCGGTTTCACCATTTCTGGCTCACGCTGTTGCTGCCATGGGCCGCCGCCGCTTGGGCGCGCTGTGGGCGAGGCGCCAAAATCTACCGCCGGCGCGGGGCGGTGGCCTGGTACGCGGTGCTGATGGCGGTGGTGCTGGGCGTGGCCGCCGGGCGCGGGGTGTTCGACGTCGCGGTCTTTTACCGCAGCGCCTCGGAGTTCCGCGCGGGCGAGATCCGCTGTCTCAGCCGGCAGTTGGGTACGGGGCGGCCCATCATGTGCCCTGGCTTCGACAAGGTGGGTATTTCAGACTGGAACGATGTCTACCTCTATGCGCGCGAAATCGGCGCATCGTTCGTGCGCTACCTGCCGATCGTCGAGCACACCGACGCTGGCCCGCCGCTGTTCGACCTCCATGACGGCGGGCAACGCGACGCCGCGCGCTGGCGCAATGCGCGCGTGCGGGATGACGGCTGGATGGAAGCCGCCGCCGATCCCCAGCTGCTGGTACCCCTGGACGGCGGCGACCCGGCGGCCGGCCAATGCGCCACGCTGGGCGTCCAGGTCAGGCTGCTGCTGGAGCGCCCCGGCAGTGCGCAGTTGTTTTTTCGCCCTGCCGGTCAGGCGGCGTACACGGAAAATCAATCGGCGCGCCAGAATGTCGTGCCCGACGCGCAAGGCCGGGCCTGGACGGAGTTCGCGCTCGACAGCGACCGGGGCTTCGAGCCCGAGCTGCGTTTCGACCCCATCGATGGGCCGGGCCGTTTTCGCCTGCTGGCCCTGCGCGTCGTGTGCCGTTTGCGCGGCACTTCTTGATCATTTTTTTCGCCCCCGATGACCGCCCCCGCCTACGAGCACAACGGCGCGCCCTGCTCGCGCCAGCAGTTTTATGCCATCGCCTGCGACCCGCGCCGCCACGTCGCGGTGGAAGCCTGCGCCGGCGCGGGCAAGACCTGGATGCTGGTGTCGCGCATCCTGCGCGCGCTGCTGGCGGGCAGCGCGCCGCAGGAGATCCTGGCGATCACCTTCACGCGCAAGGCGGCGGGCGAAATGCGCCAGCGGCTGCAAGAGTGGCTGGCCGACTTTGCCCGCCCGCGCCCCGATGAGTCGCCGCCGGCCTGGGCCGAACGCCTGCAAGGCGAGTTGCTCGCCAGGGGCGTCGAGCCGCAGAGCGCGCCGGAGCTGCGCGAGAAGCTACAAAATTTATACCAAACCCTGCTGCTGGGCGGGCGCTCGGTACAGATCCGCACCTTCCACAGTTGGTTCGCGGCCCTGCTGGGCAGCGCGCCGATGCAGGTGCTGGCCGACCTGGGTCTGCCCGCCAGTCCCGAGCTGCTGGACGAAAACGCCACCGCCGACGCCCTGGTCCAGGCCTGGCGCCGCTACCTCGACCTGCTGGCCCGCGACGAAACCCTGCGCGCCGACTACGCCGCCCTGGTGACCGGGCTGGGCCGCGCCCGCGCCCACGAGGCGCTGCAAGGTGGCGCGCTGGCGCGGCGCGTCGAATTTCAACTGGCCGACGCGGCGGGCGGCGTGGAGGAGGCGCTGGCGCCGTTCGACGTCCAATACCCGCGCCTGGCCGGCGTGGACCATCCCGCCGACTGGCTGCTGCGCCGCGCCCCCGGGCGCGAGCTGCTGCAAACCGCCGCCGCCGCGCTGGCGCCGCTGGCGCGTACCTTCGCGGCCAAGGGCGCGGAACTGGCCCAGGCCCTGGCGGCTGAAAACTGGGACGGCGTGGTGGCCGCCCTGTTCACCACCACCGGCACGCCGCGCGCTTTCGGCACCTCGCGCCCGGAGGTGGTGACGGCGGCGCAGCACGAGGTGCAGGCGGTGCTGGCCGCCTGCCGCCAGCACGCGGCCCGCGTCCACCACCAGCGCCTGACCCGGCTCATGCGCGCGTTCATCGAGGTCTTTGCGCGCTTCAAGCGCGAGCGCGGCTGCATCGACATGGCCGACATCGAGCGCGCCGCGCTCACCTTGCTGTCGGACGATTTCCTGAGCGGCTACGTGCAGCAGCGGCTGGACGCCCGCGTCCGCCATCTGCTGATCGACGAGTTCCAGGACACCAGTCCGCTGCAATGGCAGGCGCTGCATGCCTGGCTGCAAGGCTACGCCGGCGCGGGCGGCGGGCTGGCGCCGCCCAGTGTCTTCATCGTCGGCGACCCCAAGCAGAGCATTTACCACTTTCGCGGCGCCGACCCGCGGGTGTTCGGCGCCGCGCAGCAGTTCATCGCCCAGGGGTTGGGCGGCGACCTGCTGGCCTGCGACCACACGCGCCGCAACACGCCGGCGGTGCTGGACGCCGTCAACGCCGTCATGGGCGCGGCGCGGGCGGCGGGCCAGTTCGACGGCTACCGCGAGCACACCACCGAGTCGACCGACCGGCAGGGGCAGGTGGTGGCGCTGCCGCTCATCCCGCGCCCCGAACGGGCCCAGGAGGCCGGCCCGGGCGGCTGGCGCGACAGCCTGAACACCCCGCGCGTCGAACCGGAAGAACATCTGCGCACGCTGGAAGCGCGCCAGGCGGCGCGCTGGATCGCCGCCCGGATGGCCGCTGGCGTGCCCACGCGCCAGATCATGGTGCTCAGCCGCAAGCGCCAGCCGCTGGGCGAGTTGCAGGCCGAGTTGCGCGCCCTCGGCATCGTCTGCGAGCAGCCCGAGACTCAGGTGCTGGGCGAGTTGCCCGTGGTGCAGGACGTGCTGGCGCTGGTCGATGCGCTGGTCTCGCCGGGGCACGATCTGTCGCTGGCGCGAGCGCTGAAGTCGCCGCTGTTCGGCCTGGGCGACGAGGACCTGACCCGTATCGCCCTGGCCGCGCGCGCCGGCGGCGCTGCCGATGCGGCCCGCCGCCAGCGCCCAGCCTGGCTCGACGCGCTACAAAATACGGAGCTGCCGACGCGGGATGCGCGCGCACTGCACGCCGACCTGTTGCGCTACCGGGGCTGGCTGGCGGCGCTGCCGCCGCACGACGCGCTGCAAGCCATCTACCACCACGGCGACGTGCCGGCCCGCTTTGCCGCCGTCGCGCCCGCGCCTGAGCGCGCCCACACCCTGGCGCAGTTGCGCGCGCTGCTGGCCGGCGCGCTGCAAGTGGGCGGCGGGCGCTATCTCACCGCCTACCAGTGGGTGCGCGCCCTGCGCCGCCAGCGCCTGCCCGCGCCGCGCCACGCCACGCCGGATGGCGTGCAGTTGCTCACCGTGCATGGCGCCAAGGGGCTGGAGGCCGATTGCGTGCTGCTGCTGGGCAGCGCCGCCGATGCCGACAGTGCCCGCGCCAGCCCCGGCGTGCTGATCGACTGGCCCGACGGCGCCGAGCGTCCGCGCCGCCTGGCTTTCGTCGCCAACGACCGCGACCCGCCGCCCAGCCTGAGCGAGCTGGCCGCGCAGGAAGACGCCGCCCGCGCGCGCGAGGAACTCAACGCCCTGTACGTCGCCATGACCCGCGCGCGCCGGCAACTGGTGATCTCCGGCGTGACGCCGCACCGCGCGCCCGCGTCCAGTTGGTGGCAGCGCATCGAAGCCATGGCCGCGCCGCTGCCGGTCCCCGCCGTGCCCGCCCGTGCCGCCGCGCCCGCGGCCGAATTTTCGATGCTGGAAGTGCCGCCAGCGCCCGCCGAATCGGCGCAAAACGCTATCAAAAATGAAGCTATGGATGAGCCCGAGCGCAGCCCGCCCAGCGCCGCCTCGCGCATCGGCGAGGCCATGCACTGGCTGCTGGAGCACGCCGCCGACGGCCCCGCGGGCTGGCGCGCCGAGCGCGTCGCCCAGACCGTGCGTCGTTTCGGCATCACGCCCGAACAGGCCGAACGCGCCAACACTTTGGCGCGCCGCATCTTCACCGGCGAAGCGGCCTGGGCCTGGTCGGCTAAGGAGGTATTGGAGGCCTTCGACGAGGTGGAACTGATGCACGGCGGCCAGCGCCTGCGCATCGACCGCCTGGTGCGCCGCCGCGCCAGCGCCACCGAGCCGGAAACCTGGTGGGTGCTGGACTACAAGAGCGCCGCGCACCCCGAGCGCGACGCCTTGCTGCAAGCCCAGTTGGCCGGCTACCGCGCCGCCATCGAGCGCCTGCATCCGGGGCAGGCGGTGCGCGTGGCGTTTTTGAGCGGAGAAGGAAAAATAACGGCGCAGAGGTGAAGTCTCACCGCTGCGCCGCATCAAAAACAGCGCCAGACGCCCCTGGGGCGTCCGGCGCGCGCTCACATCACGACAGATGGGCGCTGATTAGCTTGGTCATTTCGAACATCGTGACCTGGGCCTTCTTGAAGATTTCCTTCAGCTTGGCGTCGGCGTTGATGTTGCGCTTGTTGGCCGCGTCTTGCAGCTTGTTGGCCTTGATGTAGTCCCACACCTTCTTGGTGACTTCGGTGCGCGGCATGGGCTTGGCGCCGATCACGGCGGCCAGCGCGGGGCTGGGGGTCATGGGCTTCATGAAGGCGGCGCTGGGCGTGCGCTTCTTGGCCGGGACGGCTTTCTTGGCGGGCGCGGCCTTCTTGGCCGGGGTGGCTTTCTTCGCGGGAGCTTTCTTTGCAGTTGCCATGGTTGAAAATCCTCATTGTTGGAAGTGGGGCATTCGCCAGCGTGACAGCGCGATTCGACTGGCTGATTGCGATGCTACTGGATAAGTAGCACCCTTCCAAGGGGAAAATGCGGTTTTTCCCTCTACACTGCACCGCACTGTTGCTTTTTTTGCTGTGCGTCTGCGATCGATCATTTCCTTCCACTCTTGAAAGCCGAACATGACCGCTCCCGCCTTTGCCACCTGCGACCTGTGCGATGCCCATGAGGGCGACACCAGCGGCGCCTTCCGCGTGCTGCCGCCGGCGCTGCGCGAGTTCGGCGTCGCGCGCCCCTTTTGCGGCCCGGTGTACACGCTGCGCGCGCTGGAAGACAACTCCGGCGTGCGCGACGCCGTCAGCTCGCCCGGCCAGGGCCGGGTGCTGGTGGTCGACGGCGGCGGCTCGCTGCGCCACGCGCTGGTGGGCGGCAACCTGGCGGTGGCGGCGGCCAAAAATGGCTGGGCCGGCATCGTGGTCGACGGCTGCGTGCGCGACGTGGCCGAGCTGCGCGCCGCCGGCATCCCCATCCGCGCGCTGGCGCTGATGCCGCTGCGCACCGCCAAGCGCGGCGAAGGCCAGGCGGGCGAGCCGGTGCGGATCCAGGGCGTGTGGGTGCGCCCCGGCGACTGGCTGTACGCCGACGAGGACGGCATCGTGGTGGCCGAGAGGGAACTGGCGTGAGCGTGGGCTGTGCGGCGGGCGTTTTTGTTATAGACTGACCGCGTCATGAACACAGACACCGCGCTGTCGCTCATCGTTTCCGAGTTCGAGACCGCCGAACAGGAAGCCAGTTACGTCGCCTGGCTGCAAGCCAAGGTGGCGGCCAGCTTGGCCGATCCGCGTCCGGCCATCCCGCATGACGAGGTGGAGCGCCGCATGGCCGAGCGTCTGGCGCAACTGCGCCAGCGCCAGACGTCCTGATGCTGCCGGTTTTCTGGCAGGAAACAGCCGATACCGATTTGGCGGCCATCACCGAATGCATCGGTCGCCACGGCGTCGGCGCGGCGGAGCGGATGTGGCGCCGGTTGCGCGGGAGCGTCTTGCTGTTGTCGGAGCATCCCTACCTGTACCGCATGGGCGAGCGCGTTCCCGGCCTGCGCGAGATCGTGGCCCATCCGAACTACATCGTGCTGTCCCGCGTCACCGCCACCCGCATCGAGGTGGTGAACGTGGTGCACGCGCGGCGCAACTTTCCGGGAAGCTGAGCTTCCCAAGCCGGCTCAGCTTTCGCGCCGCTCATCCATCCGGTCGCGCCCGGTCAGCGACGGAAACAGCGCCCGCCAGCCCAGCGCCACCAGCATCGTTCCCACGCCGCCCAGCACCGCCGAGCCGACCCAGGCCGCCAGGGCGCCGGACTCGAACTCACCCGACTGGTTGCTGGCGCCGATGAAGATCGAATTGACGGCGCTTACCCGCCCGCGCATGGCGTTGGGCGTTTCCAGTTGCACCAGGGTCTAGCGGATCACCACGCTCACCATGTCGGCGGCCCCCGATACCGCCAGCACCGCCAGCGACAGCCAGAAACTACGCGACAGCCCGAACGCCACCATACAGGCGCCGAACACGCCCACCGCCAGCAGCAGCGTGCGCCCGATGCGGCGCGCCGGTGGCCGGCGCGTGAGCCACGGCGACATGAGCAGCGCCCCCGCCGCCGGCGCGCTGCGCAGCAGCCCCAGGCCCCACGGCCCGGTGTGCAGGATGTCCTTGGCGAAGATCGGCAGCAGCGCCACCGCGCTGCTCATGCGGGCGGGCGCTCAGCCGGTGGTGCCGCCGCGCCCGCGCCCCGCGGCAGCGCGCTGTAGGCGATGTGCCAGCGCCCGGCCTGGATCTGCTGGTAGTAGGCGGTCGGCAGATGGAACACATCGCTGCCGTTGCTGGCCTGGCGCTCGTAGCACATCACGGTGCGGCCCTGCTCGTCGGTCACCTTGACCTGGTAGTGCTCGCCGCCCGGCGGCACGGTGATGGTCATCTGCGTGATCTTGAAGCCGCCCAGCGCGTCGGACGCGTGCGTGCCGGGCCGGGGCGAATTGATCGGGGTGGCGAACGGCAGCTCGTGCACGGTGTCGTGTGTCAGGCAATACGGCATCACGCGGGGCCAGACGACTTCGGCCAGGAATTGCTGGTCGGCGTGCGTCGGGTGCAGTCGGGGCGTGCGCTTCAGGTAGTCCTCCACCCACTCGCGCATGTGCGCCAGCAAGGGCGCGTGCGCGCCCCACAGTCCAGCCAGCATGAGGTCGGTGTGCGAATACCAGTCGCGCAGGACGTGAAACGGCTTGCTGCTGTCGATCCACGCCTGCACCCACTGCGCCTCGCGCGCGCTGACGATGGAGTCGGCATCGCGAAACAGCACCCGCGCTACGCCCGGCAGCGTGACGGCGGCAAAGCGCCAGAACGTGCCCGGCCAGTGCGCCAGGCCCGAGTCCTTGACGTCGAGCAGGCGCACCCGGTGCGCCCGCAGCCGCGGCAACACGTGCGCGGGTACGCTGTCGTCGTGGTACAGCCACATCTGCCAACCCGGATACACGCCGGGCAGCGCCTGGGCGTTCAGCAACGCTGTCTCGCAATACAGCGGGTCGTTGCCAAACAGCGAGAAGGCGATCACGTTGGTGTCCAGATCGGCGCGCGCGCACATCAAGGCCGACTCTGCCTGCAAGGACAGGCTGCCGTGGCGGGCCGACTCGGCGTAGTCGCCAGCTTGCTCGCACTGCGTGGCCTGGGCCTTGTGCTCGTTCACCTGCTCGATCAGTTGCTGCTGCGTCAAGGACATGATGGAGTCTGCCGCTCGAAGGGATGGCGCATTGTGATGCTGAACAGGCTCTCAGACCCACCCCTTACAAGGTCTTTGCCGCACCTGAGCCATGACCCTGGAGGTAGAGACATGGGCGCGAGCGATGTTGCCAGCGACATAGCCCTTGGGCGTGTCCGTCTTGGGTTTGC
>Ga0123354_10010541_pt1 | contig 14248 bp, 12 predicted proteins | sample TergutLab28metaG_2_FD_97872 | JGI IMG/M metagenome (GOLD analysis project Ga0123354, IMG submission 97872) | Labiotermes labralis P4 segment gut microbial communities from Petit-Saut dam, French Guiana - Lab288 P4 | ecosystem: Host-associated > Arthropoda: Insects > Digestive system > Gut ... | reverse complement strand
CAGTTTCAGCATCGATTATGAGCAGGTCCTGTTTTGCATCGTTCCCGGTATGTGTATATAAATTTTCAAGTCATTATCTCAATAACATAATTTTTTATAGACAATAGTTTTGGGCCTCTAGCGGGAGACTCTCCCTGTAGATGTATGAACGTGGAATCTTAGTGTAGTGACAGTTGACTGGGAGGACGCGCTGAACTTGCAAGAAAGCATGTCCCAGTGCCACTTTGCTCTTCATCTGCCCTCTACTTTGTACCCCTTCAAGTCCAGTGTTTACTTGACATATCATCAAGTTTAAACTTCAGAAATCCTACGCTCTGCCCACATAACTTATTTATGTGTTTCGTAGGTACATGAAAACAAACAGCGATTATTTTCCTACGCAGGATTAAGTGGTTTATTTTTCTAACCGAGACGAAGTGTGTTTACTGCGCGGTACGGACTGAATATTTTTATATAATTTAGATTAATCGTCGTGTTCATGTGGTTATACCTTTGCGCCAGTCTCAGCTAAAAGCACGTCTTTCGTTTGTTGGTTGGTTAGAGATGATCAGGAACACAATTTCTGTGTGTTCGTCTCACACTCGTGTGCACATGCTCGCAACTGTAGATGAGCTGGGAGCAGTAATTCAGAATTGAGTTATACTGTGACGTGATAGGATCTGCAGCCAGCCACACGGAACAATACACACACGGACAGCCTTCGCATTCTTTCTTGTTGCGTTTTAGTTTTCTATCTTTTTCTCTCGATATCCGTGTTAGTTACATCCTTCCCTCCATCTCTCTTCTCTCTTGATTTGTTCCTTTTTTTGTTTGTTTGCTCCTTCCTCCCAGATCTCTTTATATTTCTCTTGATTTTAATCTTCCTTTCTCTCTCCAGTCTTTCCTTACATTCTCCATATTTATCCATTTCTTCCTCTCTTCCTTTCTTCATAATTTCCTTCTGTCTTCCGTTTTCTTTCTTTTTCTTAACACTCCCTTTTTCGTTCCTCCCTCTCTTCTAGACATCCAGACACTGTGGCCGCAGTGTGACAGTGTATTGTTTCGTAAGACCTAGGGAGATGATCGCTCACAGCTCAGCGAGTTCCACTTTCCAGAAAGCTGTTAAAAGTAGATTTATACAGATATGTGTTGGGGATGACACCCTCTCTGGACGCGACCAGAGTTCATGATGCCATCCGCCCCTAGTATTGCTACACCCTTCTTAAATGAGCGGAAATATGGAGGAGGGGGTGGTTTGGGGTGCATTTGTAAAATCAGCCGTAGCACGGAAGAGGAGTAAAATAGACAGATACATATGCAGAAGGGTGCCAGTAGTGTAGGACGTTGTTTTCAATGGTTATCAACAGCTGATTTTATGTGATATCAAATGATATTAGTGACTTAGGACAGATTTCAGTCTGTTGTGACTACACGGAACTGTGTTTGGTGCAGTTGATCTGTAGTTAGTTCTTGGGTTATAATGAACACTGAATTGTTAAACGGTAGACGGTTCGTCCTATTTCAAGCAGGAGCCGTCTCACTAAACACGACTGCCGGATTGGGCAATAACGTGGCAACGTGTTTCGGCTTTTGTACAGCCACCATCAGGCAAACATTACAGTATATTTTAAATGAGAACATTATTTCTGTTAAAATTCATGACCGTATTTAATGTTGCACATGTTCCTGACACTCGATCAACTACAGAGTATTAATATAAAATACCAACTAATTGCGCACATGTTTACAAACTGTTTTTTCTATTTCGTTATAAAGGGTTATTCAAAATGATTGTCGGGGTTTTAACAACTTGTCATACACAGTACACTTGAGATAGGAGTATATGTGTTTTTGTGTTTAATAGAACAACACTCCAAGTTTTTGTTACATACCTTACAGGTGCTCTATATGTGCACCCTTTGCGATTCTACAAACATCAACACGATAATCGAGTTCGTTCCGCATGTCAGCGATAATGGTTTCAATGGCGGTTCTGGTTCGTACCTTCAGTTCCGGTATACACACGAAACCTGTCTCTTGAAACTGTGCATAGCACCTTCGAATGGAATTGTCAGATGGTGGCTGTTTCCCGAATTTGGTGCGGAATTGCCGCTGGACAATTGTACCCCGACAACCATTTTGAATAACCCTGTATTTCTTCCACTTGTTTCGGCCCATGACGGCCATATATAGGGAAAGGTTAGTTACAAAAGGAACACGTACTGTTATAAATGTAGTGAAAGATGTACGTGAATGAATTAATTTACAGTGCCAAATAATAAAAAAATTGCTGAAAATATATAAAATTATTAGAGAGGCGCGATTTCGGGCTTCCGTCGCGGTGTAAATGGGATATGCGTTCTTCTGGGATGTTACGCAGCGTAGTTTCGGGAAAATCTATCGGTCCAAGCAGTCCAGGATGCTTGACCCTTGATGATGGGAGCGATAGAAACGTGGGTAACCGTCTACCCATGTACACTGCGTCACATCTCAAAAGAGCGAAGTCTTATTGTAGATGTTGTACATTTATTTACAAACGTAAAACGGCCGTAATAATTTTATATGTTTGTATGTTGTCCTGCTGCTTGTGTACTGCCTTGAGGTCTGTAACGGTGAGCTGTCTTCTGCAGGTCTGTAACGGTAAGCTGTCTTATGCAGGTCTGTAAGGGTAAGCTGTCTTGTGCAGGTCTGTAACGGTAAGCTGTCTTACGCAGGTCTGTAACGGTAAGCTGTCTTGTGCAGGTCTGAACGGTAAGCTGTTTTATGCAGGTCTGTAACGTTAAGCTGTCTTATACAGGTCTGTAACAGTAAGCTGTCTTATGCAGGTCTGTAACGGAAGTTGTCTTATGCAGTTCTGTAACGGTAAGCTGTCTTGTGCAGGTCTGTAACGGTAAGCTATCTTATGCACGTCTGTAACGGTAAGCTGTCTTGTGCAGGTCTGAACGGTAAGCTGTCTTATGCAGGTCTGTAACGGTAAGCTGTCTTGTGCAGGTCTGTAACGGTAAGCTGTCTTACGTAGGTCTGTCTTGTCTGATCGGTTCATAGCGTTCTGCAACATACTTCCCATACAAGTCACACTTGTAGCGTATTGGTAGCCGCCGAAGCACCGCTCTGTGAACCAGAGAGGCTGCGCCCGTTCCAGCACGCTCTTCGAGGTGTTCACTCGAACCCCTGCTGTGCTGAAGATGGCTACAAGATAGAGCATTAGTGTAGCGACGTTCATCTTTCTGAGAAATTAATGTTCGCTGTGTGCCCTATCCAATTTTGTTACCGTGAAGTGTGTTACTATTCGGATACATACCGGCAGCTGTCAGAGCGTGCTGCACGAGATAGCTCAGTCGGTGTAGTGTACTGTCTACGAGATGGACTGCCTGGTAATTTGGGTTTGAGTCCTGGCAGGGGAATATTTTTTGTCCTCTCCCAAGTGTCTAGATCAGGGTTTCCCAAACTTTTTCACTCGCGAACTCCTTTTTGGCTTCGAAAAATAACCACACATCCTCACATCCCTGCTCACTTACATACAGAGTCCGGATGACAAGTATCCAAAAATTAACAATGTATATCTCAGAACTGATTTTAGAAAGCTACGAATATCTACCGGTAGCATACGTAACAATAAGTATATTGCGTGATTTGACCTTGATTAAAGTGATTGTTGCTCCCTTCGTCGGTACAGGGTGTTTCTTAATTATGTATCCTGACGGTCATAAGAAATAAAAATACCGCCAAATAAAGAAGTTTTGCGATTATTTTCAACAAAACATTATTCATTTTATTAAAAAAATAAGTAAACATCACAGTAACCATTACAGAAACATATCCACGAATCTCTTGGGAACTGGTCGCTGTTCCCTTGGGATCCGCCGAACACAGTTTGGGAGCCGCTGGTCTAGGCCGGTCTTGAATTGCACTAGGCGTCCCATCCAATAGTTACCGCAGGTAAAAGCGGCCGGAGACTTGAGGCATCTAGTGCCGATATGTGAAAATTTTTTAGTATTCTCTGGGCACTATGCAATGGAGAACATACGCTTCTGGTAGGAGTAGAATAATTTTAGTGCAGTCTGTAGCCCAATCACATTAGTGACTCCACTATTACGATGAAAGTAAATAACCGACAAACATAAGAGATCCGAGGTTTTGACATTGTTGATTTTGACGTTTCTGGTCCTCTGAAATATTAGGCTGTGTACAGGATTTAACAGACTCCGACGTTTCGAGTGGTCATAGTCCTTCCATTTTCCTGTAACGTAACATCCCAGAAACAAGAATCGCCAACCTATGAACACATTTATACCGTAAACCACTTCGTGACATCACGGTTCATTGCATCATGCTCGAGCATACGGCAGGATCGCACAAGGCCAATTGCGTCACTGAATGCTGTCATTCCTTGGCGAACAGTAACGACGCCTGGCGCCCAGCCTCGTGTCACTTGTTTCTGTATCGATCCACTCATGCACAAGTATCTCAAGACACGGCCCCGAGGGTCCCCTTTAACAAACCCACTTGAGCAGGCAGCATTTCTGCAATTAGTGGTACTGCATAACACGCCCGCGGCTGGCCTTCACTACTTGTGCGCTCCTTGGCTCACCGCGTGGCCAGAGCGCTGGCCTGGGGTTGCATGCAGTCCGTCCACCGTGTCGGGTGGTCCGGTTACTTTACGTTTTATCGGCTGCTGAGGTGAGACGAGTGTGAGGCTAGGTTACAGAGGCTCGTTATTTTATCTGACAAATATCATTTGTCAAATTGTCGGCTCGCGTATTGTATTAACGTAGTCTACTCAACCAACCGTCCACACTCTAGACGGAATAGCGCTGGGAAGTGGGAAACCATATTTGTCGGATAAAATAAGGACGTCGTATATACAGGCAAGTCATCCTAATCGGTGAACTAACGAGAAAAATCATGGTGATAATAATGAGAGAAGGGACAAGATAAATAGAAAACAGAGGAGGAAGACGGAATAAAGCGGAGAGAAAGGGATTGTGATGGAGATGATGAAAGATAATTGAAAGATACAGGAAGCTAAGACAGCCAAGATTTGGTATCGCCTTTGTGACATGTTGCACTTAGCTGTACCTGTTCTTACAGGGTGATTCATAATGTTGATAATTATGGGGACTGATTTGTAAACGATTTGTAATAGAGCAAGTCCCTCATACACTTCCACCGTGCCAGATAACCCCCCCCCCCAAGGCCGCGAGTTTCCTTCTGTCCTCCAGACTCAACTTTGATAAAAATGTAAGGTGCTTATTCCAAAATAAGCCCTTATAAGGGTAATTTTTTTAAAGAGTGTTAATAATTTTTTAATCACCCTGTGTGCGAGACCATTTGTCTTCCTGACATTTCAAAGAAGTCCACGTTTTAAATATTCACGACACTGTAAACCACTGGCATCGTCGCAGAGTTTCTCTAAAGTTTAGAATTATATCCAAAATCCGGACCTAAATGGAAACACATTGTTGTGAAGTTGTAACTGGCGCTGTGGTGTCGGAAACCGGAACTAGGAGAGAACTTGTAATTAATGATTGTCATTGCTGGCTAAAGACTCGACGAGTGGAACACGATACGGCCTTATCTGGAGCTAGGAAAGCTGTACGCTATCTCATATTGGCATAGCAGCCGGTGACAAGTGACGGATATACCACGTTTAATTTTGTTGTTAACTACTCCCTGCTTTTTTTTTTTTTGGTGTGTGTGTGTGTTTGTGTGTGCGTGCGCTCCTCCAGTTGCATTAATTTTCCAAGTCAACGCACTATCTTCTACTCTTACTTCCAGCTGTTCTGTCTACCATTAGCTTTATAAATCGTCGCATCCCTTCTCATTTCCAAGGGTCTTACACGGACGCCAAGTTCGGAGTTCCAGACGATAATTACATTAGGAAATAAAATTATTTATCACTGTAATGCGCAGACTTTATTTTCACTACTGAATGCGTTTTTCATTTTTGTTGAAAGCATGATACAAGCCCTTTCACTAAGAAAGATAGTTTCAGTGTGAGTTTCGGTGATTATGATGGCCAGATGAATTAACTTTGATGACTGAGGCAAAAGGATCCCCTAAAAAGTGGGTACATTACTGCCAAACTTCACGGTGTTATACACCAGAAAATTTATTAATAATTTTTAAAGTTTATATAGGGTCCTTATTTTATCTGACAATTATCGTCTGTCACTTCCCGCCGCCATCCAGCTGCGCTACACTACCCGGTCAACTGAGTGGACTACGTTAACAGGTTAAGTGAGCAGACATGTAGCAACAAACAATATTTGGAAGGTAAAATACTGACCCTGTGTTTCTTATCGGATGTAACAGACAAGCGATTATCAGTTTGCTTTGTGTTCGGAAGATCCTGGGTTAAAATTTCGGCTATTCTGGCAGTTTATTTGTTTCCTGTCTGCTTGTGAATTCGGAGATAGTAGGTGTAATTAGAGCATTTTCTTTTCTTACTGTAGCTTCTTAGTGCTGTCTTTAATAATATCATTCAATTTTATGTACGTATTCTGACACTGAATGAAACACGTAGCAGTGCGACACTTGCCATGAATTGTACTTTATGATTCATGTTTTATTGTATTTCATTGACTGTATTTGTCGGTTGATGTTCTGAATATCACCCAACGTTCTACAATCTGCCGTTACTCTAACTACACGAACATGCTGAATCCCACCAGACTCAAGACAGGTTTATCCATACCATCCAGAACGACTCTGGGACCCATGCATCCTCCAGTAAAGATACCTGAGTTCTTTCCTGGGGCTAAAGTGTCCGGGAATTAAATTTCACCATTCACCTACATCAGGTGCCCAGGTTAAGAATGAGTGGAGAGTTACATCCACTCCCCATCGGTCTATGCTTTCATGGTGCGGACAGGCAGAACTCTAACTGCACCTTGTTGTATAAATCAGAGGCCATGCTACGCACATACATACAAATTGGCAGCTTGTTAAATTTTAATTTTTAGCGTTTTGGGAAGTAGATGTGACATTGTGAAAAATTTGAGGTACTTGTGGTGGCAACCGTGAAGATTATTGTGCTGTGGTATGTGACGCCGTGTACTTTCTTATGTAGTTATAACAACGTTTAGGATAAACCTGCTGCCTGTCCCTTCTACGTTGAAGAAGGAGGCAGCAGGTTCATCCGAAACATTTTGACATGTCTACCTGAACAACCGGTGTCATTTCACAGACGACCACAATATTTGTATGATAACAATTTTAGAAGTTAATAATAAGAAACTGTATCAGAGTGTACTCTTCATTTATGTACACTCACAACTGAAGATGAGGTGGTCTCTATACACCCCATAAAATCGTATAGGGAAAGTGGATATATTCCTCGGCAGTAGATTGAGATGAGGGTCCGGCCGACCTACCCCATTGATGAGCCCCATTACCCATTGTACAGGAAGCTGAGTGGGCTCCAGAGGGGGTCTGTCCCTTGTGGAGAAGACAAAAATATCTTGCACTATCCGGAAATCGAACCCAATATCATCCAGCTAATAGTCCAGTCACTAAACCTACTGAGCTATTTCGGCCTCCCTGTACACTCACATACATTACTGTCACAGGCGACACAGAAACGTCTGCAGTCTTCGAAACTGCCCAGTTACTTGCACGAGAGGCGAATGGCTCCCCAGAGCCCGGCTAGTGCCACATTTTTTATTTATCTTCCAGCTGGGATTCCCCCGCCCCCGCTCCCGCCCGCCCCTCTCTCTCTTATCAATTGATGCTATCGTCCCTCATTTCTTACAACTACTTCACTTCCTCTTTTCCTTCGCGTCTTCTTTCTCTCATTTTAAAAAGTGGAAAACCTTATCCTTCAGGAACAAAGAGACGAGTGGGTTGGGACTAGAGGGTCAGTTCTTCAGAACATGACAAATACCGGTCCGTCTTGTGCCTTCCGAAACACAGTCCTCTGCACAACGAATAAGACTTTCATGTGAGAAATCGTTTTTCGCTTCAATCTGAGTTCGTAATAAATTGATGAATTTTTGCCTCGCTGCAAATTGTCTGTGTCGTTCTAAATGTTTGTTTTATACGGCAGCAAGATCTGTGCGAGAGTGGAGACACGGCTTCATTATGAATGGTGCAGCCCACGAGCAGTTTCTGTAACAAACAAGATTTCTCAGTCCGATAACCGCTGCTACTGCACATACAGTTTCAGCCACGTGGCTCGACGTCATAAGCTTAATTGTGACAGTATATAGACTAGGCTGCGGGCTGGACGGTCCGGGGTTTGAATCCCCGACAGGGACAAGAGATTTTATTTTCTTCTCCGAAACGTGCAGACCGTCTCTGGTGCCCAGGAATTTTTTCTGGGGGTAAAGCGGCCAGGAAGTGACGTTGACCGCTCACCGCCATCTGACGCCGAGGTTAAAGAATGAGTGGAGCTAGAGCTCTGTGGCCCTGTGATGTACACAGGACCAACTTTACGCTTGGTACATCAGAAAATTTTTTGTTTTTGTTAGACTTAAAATATTTTGCGAAATTATTTTCGAAGCATTTAACAGTTTATCTCCTGTTTATCTTCAACCTTCGCCTATTTGTTTCGAATTATAAAGTTTTATAAACATACGTGATGGAAACACCTACTTTTGAAGCAGCCTGTAGTTAATATCACAAGTTTAGGATGGGATTTTGTGAACACGGTAATGAAGCTTCTAGACCTATAAATTCCTAGGATATCTTGTCTAGATGAGTGACAGTTTCGTGAGATGACAGCTGCTTAATTAGTGAGGTTAGTCATCATTTCGTAGCCCAAGTCTTGGATTCAGAAATGAGTCATCTGGCGTGCTAATACAAGTACTGCCGCGTTGTGCCCCGGACATTAATTTTATACCCTTTGCTTAAGGAACGCATAAAAGCTAAAAAAAAAAAATTTTCGGTAGTCGCCATTCGCACGTGTTTTAAAAGTTCATCTCCATAAAACTTAAGTGTGCCTTCGCCAATGAACACCCACGGCGATGCTATATAAATACCCCCGCAGCAGGCAGAGCAATTGGAACGTATTTTTATGAATGCGGACTGCGAATTGACTTATATGGTGGGAGTGTCTCACCATCCGTCACGTGGCACTCCCGTCCCCGCCACATCTGTTTTCGCCTTCTAATAATTTATCACCACGTCTGCCGTTGCTTGGGTTATGACGCCAATTGCCGCGAAGTACCGCAAAGTATGACAGGTGATTTGTTAATTGTCTGCTCCAAGGTGCATAACAGAACTGTGCGGTATTTTAATTACGCTGCGGGCTGGAAGATTGAGAAATCGGGGTTCGATTTTGCGGCAAGAGGTTTTCCTCTCCTCCGAAGCTGAGGCCCACGCAGCCTCCTGTATAACGGGTAACAACGTCTCTTTATCTGAGGTTAAAGCGGCCGGACCATGAAGCTGTCCACTTACCCCATCTAAGACCGAGGTTAAGAATGAGTGGAGCTGTGCCTTCACTTCGCACTCTACTTTCTTGGCTTACAGAGCGATGACGTTACCTTAGCCTTATGATTGATCGCAGAAAATTCTTCATCTGTAGTGCCGAACTGTGTCACGGGGCAGGCGATCCCTGACCTACCTCCTATCATCCCCTGACTTCTCCGACATCGACCTTGACACTTATCGGTCAAATGTCGAGTTAAATTCGACAGCACTTTCGGCTGTACCAGGTCTCATGTCGAGCTTAAATCGACACGTCATTTTACACTGTTTTATGTTGGTCTTCCTTAAGTTGCTGTTAGCTAGTGGCTTCTTTTGAACTTTAAATGTCACAGACTTTCTTAAAAAGAATAATTTGGACAAGTCTGTTGGAATTCACAAGAATCATTTGATCCGCTAGAGGTTAAAGTTCCACTTGCCACCTACAGATCACCTCGTGTCTCTAGTCTTTGGTTTCTTGTGATCCAGTATCTCTAGTGCAATCTGTGACTGAGTTTCTTAGGGTGGGATCTACATTCGCGCCTTACAATATTACTGTCGTAAGATTTAGTGTGGAAAAAAAAGTATGAAGGATTTTCTTGGTGTTATTTAAAACGGGTTTCGAGGCAACACTAAACGTAATTATTCTTCACTTACGTGGCTCTAATTAAACGTAATTATTCTTCACTTACGTGGCTCTAATTAAACGTAATTATTCTTCACTTACGTGGCTCTAATTAAACGTAATTATTCTTCACTTACGTTTCTCTAATTAAACGTAATTATTCTTCACTTACGTGGCTCTAATTAAAAGTAATTATTCTTCACTTACGTTTCTCTAATTAAACGTAATTATTCTTCACTTACGTTTCTCTAATTAAACGTAATTATTCTTCACTTACGTGGCTCTAATTAAACGTAATTATTCTTCACTTACGTGGCTCTAATTAAACGTAATTATTCTTCACTTACGTGGCTCTAACTAACGAAATATTACGGCTAGCCACGTGAAATTTCAGATAATGTTTGACGTGGTTTTATAATTGGTTGTGACAGAGTAACAATTAGTATTTGCGACCAGCAGATAGAGACAGTACGTTCGTTTGAAACAGACTACAAGGAGTTACACGGGGACCGCCGTAGCACAGTGGTTAAGGTGCCGTGCTACAAATCGGAAGGTCGTTGGTTCGATCCCAGCTGGTGTCAGTGGAATTTTCGTTGACATAAAATTCTTCCGATCGCACTATGGCCCTGGGGTCGACTCAGTCTCTAACATAAATGAGTACCAGGAGCATTTCCTGGGGGTAAAGGCGGCCGGTGCGTAAGGCTGACAACCTACCACCATCCTGTGCCGTTGTCACGAAATCTGGGAACCTTAAATTCCTGGAACCCTCTGGGCCACTCCAGGCCTGTAACGGGACTGCTTTACCTTTACAAGGAGTTACACACCCCGCACAATGTAAATGTAATATAATATTCTGTACATACATTTGTCACAGATCTAGTTACTCGTGCGTTTTGTACGTGGCATGCTTCATACAGAGTGTTTCTTTTGCCGATTCCCTGACCGCCGTTGCTGTAACGCAATGTCGCGACGGATAGAGGCTTTCTTTGTGACAAAGCTGCCGTGTTCAGGTACACGATAAAAGGGACACCTGTGTTATAATCACCATGACGTTGCGAAAAAATGAAGGTGCAGTATACGGTAAACTGAATCTGGTTTGGATCTGCAGTACTAGAACACGTTTAAACAAATTAATTACTTAGTTATATAATTATTAATTAATAGTTTTTGCAAAGTCAGTGTTAATGTATTGAAACATATGAAGAAAGGAAGCCGACGTAGCTTGTTACCAGAAGTTGTTATTTGTCGATTTGACATTGGGTTGCTAGGCGCAAAACATTAATTAAATCGAATCATTGTTTTCGGGCACTACCATTGCTGTTTCCGCACTGTACTAAAATTAGTATCGTATCGTATCGCACATTGGCCCACGCTCCCAAAGGTTGATCCCATTTCTGTGAAACGCTGTTACAATCAGGAAACGGATCTCCAGATTGCGCTGCTTCGTGTAATGTCCCTAAGACACTGATCATTGTAGCACGCTCAGCTGGGCCCAGCGTCTTAGAACGTTTCGCATAATGTCTTACAAGAGTCATTCTGTAAGGTAGATGGGGCGGAAAGCGGCAAATGTTATCGCACGTTACGGCTACAGCAAACGGTTTGTTGTCAAAACAAGCGAAATGTTAACAGCAGAGAAATTATGTGCCATTTTGGTACTTTCGTGGCTGCAGCTAGTAGAACACTTGCTGCGTCCATTTCAAGCATGTATGTATGTGTGTATGTACGTACGTACGTATGTATGTATGTATGTATGTATGTGTGTATGTATGTATGTACGTATGTATGTATGTATGTTTGTATGTATGTATGTGTGTATGTATGTATGTACGTATGTATGTATGTATTATGTAGGTATGTATGTATGTATGTATGTATGTGTGTATGTATGTATGTATGTATGTATTATGTAGGTATGTATGTATGTTGTGTATGTATGTATGTGCATATATGTATTTGTGTGTATGCATGTGTGTATGTATGTATGTATGCATGTGTGTGTATGTATGTCTGTGTGTATGTATGTATGTGCATATATTTATGTATGCATGTATGTATGTATGCATGTGTGTTTGTATGTCTGTGTGTATGTATGTATGTGCATACATACACGTATATGTGTGTGTGTATGTGTGTTTGCACGTGTGTGTGTATGTATGTATGTATGTGTGTATGTGTATATATGCATGTGTGTGTGTATGTATGTGTATGTATGTATGTATGTATGTATGCATGTGTGTATGTATGTCTGTGTGTGTACGTACGTATGTATTAATGTATGTGCATATATGTATGTATGTATGTATGTGTGTGTGTGTATGTATTATGTACGTATTATGTATATATGTAAGTACGTATGTATATATAAGAATGTATTTTAGCCCTCTCCATATTATAAACGATAAAACTGGTTTTCAAGGTCACATTACCGGAGTGTCTTTGCTTTTTAATGTACGTATAGCAAGCAGACGCAACGTCTTGTATCCTGTCCACTTTACAGCATTATTTTCCCAAACCTTTTTGCTAGCTTCGAAAAATAACCACGGGTCTTCACAACCTTGCTCACATAAATATAGAGTGTCAAAAGTAAAAATGTGTATCTCAGAACTGAATTAAACAGCCACCAATACAAATCGGCAACACACGTAACAACACATTGCATAATTTGACCTTAATTAAACTGACTGTCGCTCGTTTCGTGGGCACAGAGAGGTTCTTAATTATACATTCTGACATTCATACGAAATAAACAAAGCCAATTAAAGAAGTTTAGCGACTATTTATAACAAACCATCATTCAATTACTTAAAAAAAGTAACTTCCAGTTATCCATAATAGAAATGTATCCACGGATCCCCTGGGAACTCGTCGCGGATCACACTTCCGGAATCGCTGCTTTAGAGGATCCAGCTGCAGGATCCAAGACAAGGAACTCGTAAGTTGTAATGGACAAGAAAACAAAAAAAAAAAAACTTTTAAAAATACGAGCACAAGCTGTTTGAAAGTTATACAGCATTAACTGACCGGTTTTTATAACTGAGACAGAGAGTGTTTACTGCGCGGTACGGACTGGCTCTTGATGTACACAATTCAGGTTGATTTTAGTCTTTAAAGGGCTAAACATAAGTTGAAATAAATTGTTCTGCTCCCACTGTAGGAAAGTTACTGGCGGCTGCCAAGTCAGCTGTTTCACTTGATATTTCGGTACGAATTTGCTTCCTGGTTAGCAGTTGCGGGTAAAGGCTACTGATAACGACCTTGTGAAAAAGGGTGGGCGGGGATGGCCTAGTAGGTATAGCGACTGTCGACGAGCAGGGCGGTCCGGGGATCGGTTCCCGGTGTACACAAGATTTCCCGCGCCCATCAAGACAGGCACTGTGGCCCACCCAGCCTCCTGAACAACCGGCACCGGGTCATTCTCCGGGGGAAAGCTGCCGGGGCGCGGCGTTGAACACATACCCCCGTCTAGCGCCGAGCATAATGAGTAAAGGCATACTTCTGTGCCCCCCTGGGCCTTCGTTGCAGGTTATAGGGTGAACTTTTATCTTGTGCCCATGGACGTGTTGAGGGTTAGAATCGTGGTGACTTGTCAATTACGTAACAGAAGCTGTGAAACACGAAGACTTCATGAAAAATTGTAGGCGAATATCAAGAATGAACGTGGCAAAGTGGCGGCGTTCCTCTGCTATTTCCACCACAGGACACGCGGTTCTTAGCAGTTTGAAACCGTAAACGTGTTATTGACCTGAAGGTGTGTAAGGATCGTGCGATTCTGGAGTATTATGCAGGCCCCAGAGCGTCTATGCCGGCTCTCGAGCACACTGAATGTTTACCAGGGGCTTGCTGCTCAGGGGTAAATCTGTCGGTGCGTGTAGCTGACCGCTCAGCACTGAGTATCCACAAACTTTAGGCACAACCGCAATAAATGTAGTCGTCATGGCGACCTGGCGCGTGTTTAGGAGTAGGACGCTTCCTCCGTATTCAGGATCGAATCCTACCATCACGTGTGTCAGACCCGTTGGAATACAAAGAATAGGAAAATATCACACAATTCGTGTAATCGGCATCCACGTTGAACCTGGCGCCATGCAGTAGTTCTACAAACTGTTTGTGTGTGTGTGTTTGTGTGTGTGTGTGTGTGTGTGTGTGTATGTGTGTGTGTGTGTGTGTGTTTATGTGTGTGTGTGTGTGTGGTGTGTGTGTGTGTGTGTGTGTGTGTGTGTATGTGTGTGTGTGTGTGTT
>Ga0123354_10010539_pt1 | contig 14249 bp, 7 predicted proteins | sample TergutLab28metaG_2_FD_97872 | JGI IMG/M metagenome (GOLD analysis project Ga0123354, IMG submission 97872) | Labiotermes labralis P4 segment gut microbial communities from Petit-Saut dam, French Guiana - Lab288 P4 | ecosystem: Host-associated > Arthropoda: Insects > Digestive system > Gut ... | reverse complement strand
CTTGACAGACTGAAACATGTAGGAGTTGTAGGAATTATTTTAACCAAGTGACGTGTTTTAATGTGTAAATAAGATTTTAGTATCACACATTGGTGCAATTAGTTGGTTATATTTTAATAAAATATTGTGTAATATTTGGCCCTCTTTGCTGCTGAAAGTGTTGAGCCGTACTCGGCTCATAGCTGTCGCTATGCGGAACTCAGAAATTTTAGAATGTTCTTTTCCGCTATCCTTCTTTCAAGGTTGTCATCTGGTGATTCGCTGCCGTGGGTGGTGAGAGAGATTAGGGGCGTGCCCTGTGAGATTTCATGGTTGACTTTAGATACAGCTGTCAGGACTCGTACCTTGCATTTTGTGCAAACTTCGTGTAAGTTTTGGGTTGATCAGCCCGGGAGTCGGGTCGCCCTGATATTCTTCGCCGAGTCTGAGCAGTCGTCGGGCAATGTCAGTAAGTCAAATTTAGTTTGGGAATTATATTTCTAAATGTTGGTTATGTGTTATTTTGGACATGCTCGGCGTCTGCTCAGCCGAGTTTGTTTTGGGTCGTGGAACCGATGCACGATTGGCGAGGGGTATCTCTGGGCCATTGGGCTCCCGTATTTTCCAGGGTGGGCTTTGTTTTTATTTCTAATTGTGCGAGTCGAGACATACGTTTCAGTTATGAGTTGGTTTTGTAAAAATACGTAACTTGTGCTGTTATCAACAGTTTTTCATTAAGTCCACCGTCTTTACACAACATATATTGTTGTGTAAAGACGGTGGACTTAATGAAAAACTTGGTATATATACACAACAAGATGTAAACAATTCAATTTAGGTTGTGCTGTTATGTTTGTTCCTAATTGCCGGTCGCTCATGGAGCGCAGCAATGTAAGAAAGTCTGATATTTGTAACATGTAACATTGCTAGGGTGAAGCACTGGAAGTGCTTGTTAAGTTGTGTGCACGAGACGTTGTAATGAAATGTTACGAAGACTTGTGTTATTTGAGTACTGATCGCCTATTAACCTTGTTCTATTGAGTGTATGTATGTACCCTGTTAATTTGTTGCTTACTGTAATGTTTCGTTGTACAGAATATATGTAATATCTCAGTGTTATGCTTGGTATCTGCAGCTGTCACTTGTACGTTAGTACACGATCACGAGGGACCAGTGTTTCGGGGCCCAAACGCCCAGACGTCTGCTGGCGTTTTTTTTTCTTCAGTGCGGGCCCCTTTGGGCTATATCCATGTTAGGTTGCGACCCCCGGGGCTCAGTGTGTGTCTGTTTTTTTTATAATATGTCGTGACGTTTGATGACTTTTCGTCATTTATAAGCCGTAACTCCTTAGTCTATAAGGAACGGGTCTTTAAATTCTGAGAATCCATGGCATAGATTACTACAACAGGACCCTTTGTTGAAAAAGGGGGTTCCTTTTGGTGGGGGAACAGATTTTCTATGATAGTCGTCACTAATAACAAACTTCTTGATGCAGAATCTTCATAGAAACCTTCTGCATCTACTTAGAAAATAAAACAAATTCCTATTATAATGAACCCAAATTTTCAATATTGTATTTGCGAATCTCAGGACCGTACCTTGAGTAAGATCGTTCCTGTACACACTGTCACACTTTTCTAAGATCCTTCTTAATACTCTCCTCTTCTATAAGCCTTGTTTCCTTACCTGGTCTGTTCTGTTGAGCTTTATTGCGAACATTATTCTATATACATTTTTACATCCCCCCCAACAACCTTAATTGCTCCGCCCTCCCGATTATCCTTAATTTAATTACCATTACAATATTAAGTACAAATTTGGAATTACAAAACTCATCGTTATGTGATTTTTCTGAGCTGTTTGTAACCTTTCTTCTCAGTACCACTAATAATCCGTTACATGCGAGCGGTTATGACGTAGATTGTAGACGCTTGTGTTCATACACAAGCAGGAGAATATCTTTAGAGCAAACAAGCTCTTGCCCTTTAATTTAGCATTGGACGAATACAGAGTAATTTCTGATACTTGTAACTTTTGTAGTGCCTGTTCTGAACCCACTTCCTCTCCTACTCCAGGACAACAAAATCACAATTCGGCCTTTGATTAAGAAACTAATTGTACGTGGTAATGAATGATGTATGTCTGTAACGAGAGATCTGTTCTACAGCTTCCCAAGGACATCTGAATATACTGCCTAGATTTGTGTTATGCTGGCAAGCGTTTAATTGTGTCATGAAATTTATCTACATAATTAGTGATTTATTGCACGGTTATTCAACGAGGCTGTGTCATGTAAATGCGTTATTTATCGTCAGTTTTATTTGTAAAGTGAACACGTGGAAATATCGCTGCGTATGACTCCTTGAAGATGGCCAATAAATCTGGACGACACGTGGTGGAAATAAACAACAAATAAAAAAGGGTATTGTGCGAAAAGTTGGTTTGAATCTTTGTGAATTTACCCTTTGATATTCATCTGAAGTGTACGCGAATTCGCGTAAAACGGGGGACGTAGTGGGGAAATTTGAGCAAATTGCATTACAATGGGTTACTCTCCGCTGGTCGCCAAATGTTGTCAGTATCAAGGCGCGTCAGATAGTAGGACATGTAGCACACATGGGAAAGTTACGAAATGCATAACTAACTAAATGGAGCAGAGTTTTTCTAGAGAATCTAAGGGTTCCTCATCTAGTCAAATTCCCCGCATTTTATGGAACCCGAAGTTGCATCATTGCTTTCACAACATCCCGCCACCTATCCCTATCCCACGCAATAAATAATGCATACAGACTTTAATCTGGAAAGCATGAAGAGAAAGGACGAGTTGTAACGCCTAAGCACGAATAGTAGGATAATATTAAAGTGAATCTTAGAGAAAGGGCGTGCGAGGTTATGGACTGGATTAAATTAGCTTACATAGGGTCCGTTGGCAGACTGCCTGTGAACACTGTAATTAATCTTCGGATTCCATAAAAACTGAAAGTTATTTACTAAATGAATGACAGCCAGTTGTCGAAGGCAAACTGTCCCTCGTTTAGTTACATAAATTCTTAATATATTTAAAAAAACTTTCTTATCAATATTACAGTTTTCGAAATTGCAAATGTTAGGCATATTCCTTAGTATTTTAGGTAATATGATTGCGTAACCGCTAACGATTTTCAAATACCACACAGATAATTAGATGTTTATGTCTTCGAAAAAAGGACAGAGAATTAGTGAACTGTGCGGCGAATTCATCTGCCAAACTACTTAGTGGTCTGTAAATAAACGTGATGTGGACCGTCAAAAGAAGCTGTCTAACTAATCCAATTGCGGCCTGTCCTACCGGCAGGCCTTTTATCTTGTCCCCGAGCACAGCAACTGTCATGGACGGTTTATCTCATAAGCCTGAATCCAACGTAAATTTATCATCCGTTTTTACCCTGCATGTCATCTTACCTTCTCTAACAGTAAGGCCTCGAATTGTTGATCGTCACCTTCTGATGAGGCCTCGACGTTTCTAAAAATATTCATCGACACAATTTCTCATCGAAATTTGCCTATCTGTATTTGAAATTAAAGTCGATTATCATGTATTTTCTCTTCTGTCAGTTAATTTCCCGAATCATTACAATAATATAAACAGCCAACTAGATGTAACAATAATCATTTTATTAATAATTTCAATCAGCTCAACATGTTTTGGGCGATAATTTCACCCATCCTCAGGAGCACTAGACTGTGTTTGCAGCTTGTGGTATGAAGCACCGACGATGCTGCCTGCTGGCAGCATCGTCGGTGCGAAATTATCTCCCGAAACATGTTGAGCTGATTGAAATTATTAATAAAGTTATTATTGTTACATCTAGTTGGCTGTTTATGTTATTGTATCAATGACGCACGGTCACACAAACATCAAATTCCCGAATCATGTTGTCGGGATTTAATTTAACGAAACTATGGACATTCGCTTCGTCGAAAAACACAGGACCCATTTGTACACCCACAGCTTGTGGGGCTCATGTAAAGGAAACTTTATAGCCTGCAAGTGTATTTTCCTGCTGTGTGTAAATAATGCCCTATTCGAGGAAAACACAACTTTCCGTAGTTTATTTTGTATGCAGCACTGAACGTGTAGCTCGAAAATTTTCTTTTGTTGCATATGTTGTTTCCCCATGTGGCGTTGTTGAAGAGGTTCTTTCTTACAAAAATTTCGTTTGCACTTTTTTTTATGGCATATACTTTGTAAAAAATATTGCGTGTGAAAGACTTTTTCCAACTTAATAATTTAACAAGCGAATTGACACCATCTACGTGAATTCCATGTTTGATATGAGACGGCTAGCAAGTCCGTGCCCGTTCTAACCTCTCTGCTGTAAGCGGGAGTAACACAGCCAGTGTATCGGCAGGCTTGCCCATGCACGCCAAGCTGGTATTTTCCTACGCTTGGGGCCACAATAACTGGAATTGTGCGTACATTTCTACATCTCCTGCACGTGACTCAAAAATGGAAGTTTTATGTTACTTTATTGAACATTTCTTTTTTAAAATAATCTCTGTATCCTAGAACATGGCTTACGTACTGTAATGAGATCTACAGCTTCTATTTCTTTTAATTTAAAAATGGCAGCTCTTTAAATAATGTTATACAGATTAACTTAACGTGCTTGCAACGTAACGTCTGAAATATTATAGATTTATGTCGATTTACAGCGTTTTCATGATTGAAATGATTTTACATTATAGCCATTGCGATATTTGAAACCTCAAAAAATGCATTAAAATGTATGCCTTGAGACTATTGTTAACTCTTTTTTATTGGGTGTTTAAATTTAACATTGAAATTTCAATGGAAAATTGTTCAAAACAAATTTCTTCAGAAATGCTTAAGCTCAGTGAACTTGGGATTTTGCTGTGGAGGTAGATCCATTGGCACTAAGAAGCAAATCTGTAAGTTTGTAAGATGATAAACACCAACGTAGCTGGGGGAATACATTCTGCAGAGGTTGGCAATACAGTGCGGAATCATACGTACCTTCCATTACTGTATTTTTTTACCGCTGCTCCTGTGTGCCAGCTGTTATAGCCCACGTAACGACAGGATAATGAAAGAAAACCGAGCCTTATTCTTTTGTAAGGACCTAAATGTGGGACCTCTTCTGGATTGTATTTGTTCTTGTGACGCGAGTAGCCATAGTTGGAAGTATTGGTCACATGATTTGCTGAGCTATTCAGGTTCTTGACAACTGATTCTCCAAAGGAAACAGATCTCGAACTAACATTGACTGAATTGCAGGTAATTTTCCCACACCTTATAGCAGGACTGACAAACCTACGGCACGCGTGCCCAACATGGCACGCGGAAAGATTTCCTTAGCACGCGGCATTCACTGCTGCTCCACTTTTTTTAAATTTCTTTTACCCGACCTGCATCTCTATATTGTGAAGATATACACACACACACATACACAGGGTATTTCAGGAGATGATAGTATGTACTATTCCGAGTAAATAAGTTCACATAAACATGTGTCCAATTCTCAATGGGTGTGAAGATACAGCAGTTTGAAGTTGGCGCGTAGAGATCAGAATTTTGTCTGTGGGGATGGATGAAAAGCGAAGTCTACAAAGAAAAAGTAAACACAAGACACGAATTGGTCGCTCGCGTTACGAATAGTGCTTGCCTCATAAAGCAAGAACGCCAAGACGACCTCAGGAGAGTTACGCGTACTATTGCCAAGAGGATTGAAAAGTGCATTGAAATTGATGGTGGGATTTTTTAACACTTAATTTGAACTGTTGAAATTTATTGAGATCATTTACATAACCAATAAATGCAATCAATACGTCATTTGTCTTTCCTTCATACCTTTTGTAAGGCTCTTTATGCGTAACATTCAAACAACTCTATCTCCACACCCATTGAAAAGTGGACACGTGTTTATATGAATTTAATTACTCGGAATAGTCCATAATACCACCTACTAAAATATTTACTTTTCCTCCTGAAACACCCTGTATTTACTCCCCAGCATTATTTATTATTCCCTTGGTACCTTCTGGGCCACCGACATAAGAGTAAATGAGTCAAGAGTCGCCGTATATCGCACAGGCGTCTCGTTAGCAACATAGTCACATTTGGCAGCCTCCAGCCGAGCCCAAGCTGTTGACCTTTCCACAAAGAAGCAAGGGAAGTATATTTATCCTTCCTCTTTGTCACCAGATACTGCAATACTCTGCCACAGGCTGCTTCTGTACTAGAAATAGGTTGAGAAATGGCCTAACGAAATAAATAACATGGACAAAGACTATAAAGTAAGACAAACTTCGCCATCAAATGGGTAGTATTAAAACATTGTGGTCTGGAAATTACTCTTTCACTCTTTTCACCTGCTGACCGCTTCTACCAACTAAAGTTATCAGTATTTTTCCTCAGTTGCCCCAGGCATATTGCAAGATAGTAGCTCAGCGTATCACAGACGGCTTCATGGTTTTTTTTAATTTACTGTTGACTAATCGTCTTAACAATAGACGCTATATTATAATTTGAGTGGCGGAAGGCGTCTTTAAACAATCTCCTAATTAACAAGTATCCTATATTAAGCTTTATTTCATCTTATCACTATAAATTTATTCTAAAAGTGTGAAATCTGTATAAATTTGGTGAGACCATTTCAAAAGTTCTGCCCACTGCAGTCCATGTACCCGCAAAAAAGTCGTAATGCAAATTAAAATATACAAACTTTGTGTTAGCTGAAACAGTCCTAGAACCCTCTTCATGTCATTGTTTCTAGACTGCCACTTCGTTCATGCTAAGCCTTAAGTCTCTTGTAAAAACGTAAAACAGGCGAAACAAATAATGCCCTCCAATACGAAATTGCATCAAAAACAGTCCGACATTTCTCGCATCAAGACACAGCAAAACAATCACTTTCCCTTCTGCTTAATTATAATTTCAATTGCAATATTCTAAAAAAAAAAGTGTATTAGACGTAAAAGCATGTTTTATTTTTGTCAATAACTTTCCTAAAAACTGCTTTGCTCCAACAAACATTTAGAGAGGTTCGCTTGAGTTTTGTGTATAAAGGCATGGTACGTCGTCATGTAACTCGTCCCTATTATTCTTCGGTTTGAATCACAACTGCCTCTCATGGGCAAAGCCCAGTCAAACTCTAAGGTGCATTTTTCCTATCCACTCCTTGACGATATCTGAGCGAGTGTAAGTTCAGTTAAATTTCATAAAAATCCATTTAGTAGCTCTCAAAATGTATTTATGTGTGTTTATCCTGTTGTGCACTTACACATATACGATAACAATAACGGTGGACCATAACTTGTATCTTCAAAACCCTGAGCTACTGTTTCGGGTTTTCAGCACTCCAGTAGCTACATGCGAGCAGCCGAACAAATATGGTGAGGCGGATAGCTTACTTTGCAACATCTGTCTCGAGGGCGCAAAATAAAAAGCAAAAATTATATCCATGCCCAACGCAAAATTGTGTTTTTAATTGGCTGCTGATGTTGGAATCGAACCCAGAGCCTTTGAGTATTAGGATAGTGCAGTAACCAGTAGTAGTAGTGGTGTGGTTAGCATGTTTATAAAATGACAATAAAGATAATTATGTGACGTCGGCAACAAACAGCCCATTACCTGAAAGTCGTTGTATGCCATCAAAATAATGGCGCACCAGGACATTGGCATACACACGTGTGTTAAGGGTGAATGCACATTTCTTATACAACTTTTTACCCTTGCACTGTGTTGCAACTGCGTTTCTACGGCGAAATTATTTAGCGTTCATCGAGCATAAAAAGCTATGTACGTCTGTGTCAAGGTCATTTTAGAAATAACGTCTCGAAGGAGAAAGCCGTTACGACCGCAGTTCTGGTACGGTTTAAGACTTCTGTTAGCATAGTTTTCATACTGACTGTCACGAAAGTTAGTCAACTGGTTCAGACTTTATTCATGACGCCGAAACAAACAGAGATTACAAAAAGCCTCAACTCCCCAAAATAGTCTGTCATTGGCAGTATATGAGTCGGGCTAGAGCCTCAGTATTAGCAGTAATAGTAGTAGTAGTAGTAGTAGCAACAGTAAACAGGCTGGACGACCGACGATTCGTGGTTTGATTGTCAGTATGGGTAAGATACTTGTCTCTTCTCCGAAATGCCCAGAATGTCTGTGTGTCCCTCCGAACCTCCTATTCAATAGCTCCTGTCTGCTCCTTCCCCCGGGGTTTATGTGGCGTGGACGTGAAGTTGACCTCTCGCCATCATCCAGTTCCGAGTTTAAGAATGAGTGGAATCAAACGCGTTACTCTGGGTGGACAAGCGGGCGCAAATGCCCCTCCAATACTCTTCTATCTAAGAATAGTTGTTTTGGCTACTGAGTTGAAAAGGGGCAAATAAGAAAAACTGAGGTGAGAGTGGGGGAAAGGGGTGTACGAGTATGTATATTAAGGAATGGTTTAAATCAAATTTCGTCCTCTTTCTAAATTGACTCCTTCTTAAATTAAAATTTCTAGTACTCATGGTCGATTTTGTCCCCCTCCCCTTCCCGCCTCCCCAGTGTTATTAGCATCCGATCCCAGTGGTCGCACGGTCTAAGGAGTGGTTCTCAGCCGCTCGCTTGCTGGGATTGCGGGTTCGAATCGCGCCGGGGACATGGATGTCTGTCCCCTGTGAGTGTAGTGTTTTGTCGGGTGGAGGTCTCTGCATCCGGAAGAGTTCTACCGAGTGTGGTATGTCTGAGTGTGATTTCGAAACCTCAAAGACGAGGGGGCTTAGGCCCACTTGGGCTGTCGAGCCATGGAAGTAAAATTTTGTTAGCCAAGTTAGCCAATGAGTGGGAACCTACCTTTCTTCGGAACATATGACATTATTGCATGCACTGGGGCAACGTTACCTAACAAATTTATGTTAATAATATTTAATCCAATAAGTTATATCAGTTCAGCAGTAGTTAGTTCTTAATTTGTCTTAAAGTAACAGTTTATTAAAGTGTAAAATATTTGTCGTTAAACACTTTTTTTGGCAAACAGACTGGAAACGACCTGCTTAACGCCAACACTTCGTGAACAACTGCATAAGAACTACTGGCATATAAGATAGTAAGTCACGTTTAAATATGTATCTATCCACTGACACAGTCCATTCAGAACACTTTTCGCTGTGACGGACAGACAGTAACTTGACCCGTCTGAAGTACTGATATATTTGTCAGGCCATCAATCAACCCCCGCTTGCGTTTACCATTGACATTTGTTTGGCAGAGGTTCTCCAACTTAATTTGGCTACTGGGATCTTAGCCCTGTACTGATGTCATGTCCCTGACGTCACTCAAAACTCAGCCATTGTTTCAGTTCACATCACTGACTTACAGGATAGAAGTTCGCATCATTTTAAATATACAAATGTACGCTCAATAAATAAAGTAAACAAAATACGTTCCTAAAAATTTTTCGTACCGAAATGACTGCGATATTTACTCAGTACAGTTGCAACCTTACTGTTGTAAGCTAATACCACACAGATATCAAGAAATAAAAAAAAATATATTTTTCTCTGAATTTCTTTACGTATTCGCCACGTCGAAACAAAAAAAAATAAAATTAAAACTGTAGATATTAGGGTCTAATTAAGAAGTGCCTTTTTCTAACTACAATAAAAGTGTTTCTCTCTCCAAAAAATCAAGAAACTTTTAACTTCAACTGCATGCCAATCATATTTTATATAAAGGAAACAAAACCAAATTCTCCAAAAAACTTTCACTTTTGAAAGGGAAAGCCAATGAGATAAATCAAGAAATACATTCCGTAGTTGCAGAGAGGCAAAATGAAAACAGCCAAATGGAGGGACAGACAGCAGAGTCCCCGTTATGTGTTTTAAGCTCATGGTTCCGTGCATCATAATTCTTTATTAAATAAAAACCCAACCAGATGCAACAGTATGCAGATATTTATTTACTGCAAAGTCACTCTACATGTTTCGGGTGTCACAGCACCCATCATCAGGAGTACTAAAAACTGTAACCGCAGCTTCCGTTACAGGTCATAATATCGGTACAGCTAATTCGCTCCAACGTGGCCAGATCGGGACCAGTCCCGATCTGTTCTTACGGAGGCAAAACACAATGTTACATTGTTGGTTACATGGAGCACAATACCATAAAATGCTTATAGGAATGGGTATTACGTCGTGCACCTTGCGTAAATTCATACATATGAATTAATGGCTCCTTATACTTTACTTCCATCAATAAAAGATTTGTTGGTGGACTAATTATAACTCTAAAAGTGTCAGTATCACTGTCTGTTTGCATATTTTAGAACTGTGAATACCGTAACCGATCATGGATTCAATTACGCAGTGTGAACCACCATTGATGTTGCGTTATACTGTAGGGTATTCCGAAACGACCAAATTTTCGTGTCAGGTTAGATGTCCGCTTACAGGAATGAATCACAAAGTACTGCCTTTTCTACTTCTCTTCCTGTAACATTCGCTTTAATATTATCATTCAATCCAGTGATCTTCTCGAGCTCCCAAGGGAGTCCTTATCTTCGGACATTCATTCCAAAACGATCTGTGCGTTTCTTATCGCTCACAAGCGTTCTACATGTCCCGCTCATTTCATCCTCCTTGACTGCGTTGCTCGAATAATGTATGATGAAAAGCAACAATTATGAAGCTCTTCATTTTGTAATTTCCTCCGTTCTTCTCTCACTATACATATAGGTTTTTCTTTATCATTGCCATCTTATAAAATGTTCAACCGCAATAACTACAGTCCGCCCCCATAATTCTATGCAAATACATTTTCCCCGGCATTCTGTATTTTTCTGCTCGTTGACTCAGATTTTGTGGGTTTGAGTGTGGGACGTTGGACATGCAGGACCCCCATATTTGTTAAGGACAATCACACAAGAAATACCCGCAGTTTCGAGCTTCTCAATATGTCTGATGTCTGCTTAACAGGCAGATATAAGCAGGCTGACTGTTGAATGAAGCAAAGATTCAAGAAGAAATTCGCGGATACATCGTTAACACCTTGAAGATGGAAGCAGCTCTAGTTTCTAAGACACTGGAAATTCAGTACGTATTGACAAAGCTGAATGTCTGAAAAGATTTCGTTAGATTCAGCATCAATAAGAACTTCAGATCTTCCACATTTAGAAGGTTCATAAGGAAGATTTTAATATGTGGTTACTATTTTACGAATTCAATAAAAATAACTGATATCTAGAATACATTCAGTGTAGCATTTTTTATCATATGCTCTAATAGAGCTGTCGATATTGTGAGTAGTCTACGACCTGAGCGACCGAACGATAGTGGTCCAATGCCTAGCATGGCAACAAATTTTCCGTTCTCATTGAGGTCCAGACCGTTTCTGGGGCCCACCCAGCTTCCTAAGCGCGGGTTCTTTCTCGGGGATAATGTAATCTTGGCATGAACCTGCTCATCCACCTCCACTTAGTGCCGAGTTTAAGAATATGTGGAATTATACGTCTTATCATCCACACTCCTTTACGGAGTGCACGCTTTCTACTTTATCTTTTCTAATTAATGAGCTTGGCAACGAAAGTTTCTGTCTGAAATAAATTAAGAAAAATTGTAAAAACACAAAATTATGCAGTACAAAGCTAAAAATTAGGGTAAATCTTTCTCCTTATGTGAGACTGAGGACCGTGACGATGTCTCTTTGTCCCCTGGTGGAACCATAACAGACTACACGGCGTCATATCTGACAAGATTATAATATCCTGGCTCACCAGGCCTGAAGTACGCTGAGGTACAGCACGTGATGTCTGTCAATAACTCCACTGCCGTGCCGCTAATCGCTGACCGCTGTCACTGACCATAACACAACCTCCACGCCTCACGACGCCCAGTTATAGTGACGCTGGTATGTTGAGTGATTCGCTGTCTAGTGACTATCTTTAAAGCTCAGTTTATTGCATCGTAGGTCGCTTCGCTTCTGCTAGCAATATCACGCCTTCCGATACTGTGGCGAGGGTGTTCCCGTGTTTACATCCGCAGCTTGACCTAATTTATTCTCGCAAACACGGAGTGACATGACCACATGGAGTACCGTGAACTGAAAACAGCTAGTGTGCCGAAGGCGGTGATTTAGTTTTCCGAATCGGTGTAGCTCAGTCAGTATAATTATTAGGCTACAGGCTCAATAATTAGGGAATCAGGGTTGGATTCCCGTTACGGGTAGAGTTTTTGTTCTTCGCCATTGCCTCCAAACCAGATGTGAGACCCACACAGCATTCCTTGGAACAGATACTGGAATTCCTTGTTCGTCTTAGACTGGCCGGAACATCAAGCAAAGCACACGTTCAAATTTAGTGACAAGGCTAAGAATGCGTGGAATTATACCTCGTCTCCCTCATACGTCTTCATGTTGGGCTGCTCAGTCAAGTACAGTGAATAATTTGGTTCCTACCACAACACGTGCACAAGCATAATATAACAAACACAATTACTAATACCAACTCATAAATTTAGAAAGCTAAATATCACTAACGAAGACATTTTAGTGAATCTTTCAAAATATGTTATAAGGAAGAAAAGTTGAATGTAATACTCGTTTTAATGCCATATATGAAACCATAAAGTTATATTTTATATTTGGCTTAATGACACCTGACAGAAGGAGCCGAGGCAATTTCATACAGAATAAGAATTTTGTTTAAATTGAACCTGAGTTTGTACTGAATGTAGCCTACGCCTCTTTGTTTATTTTAATAAATGTTTTGACCGAAGTGCCTTCCTAGTTCATATTCTACCTCGCACAACGGGGAAAGGCCAATATTTGACTACTCACCCTCATATTCCCACCCTCTCAGCAATCCCGTATTTCCTCACATGGTCTGAGCAGTCGCTTAGTAAGACCAAATCTTCCATACAAATGATCCTTTCAGTGCCCTATCACGTGTCATATTACTTTTGCAACCGTTGCTTTCTATTATTGTAACATTTTGTTCATTTGTTTCATTTATTTGCGGTTCAATAACGGCGCGGTCAGTGGGACTATATCAGACTACTGGGACTGTGACAATGTTGGTAAAGAAATGTAATGTATCTAGGGTGATGAATTAAGTTAATGAGACAATGCAGGACTAATGAGTGAGGGTACTGATGACATGTTCACGACAGATCATAAGCGCATTAGGCAAATGATAAAAGGATAAACCGCTATGCTTTATGAAACACAGTGGTATATCCCATGTACTACACATTACAACATTTAAAAAACTCTGTTTTTTTTGTTCACTCACTGTGTTTACTTAGCCACATGTATCCCTTTCCTATCCTCTCTTTATGGTCCATTTTAATATTATCCATCTTCACCTAACTATTCTAAGTGGTCTCTTTCCCTCAAGTCCTCCTACTAGAACATTAGACATTTCACTTCTCTCCGAGGTGCCATACGCGCTGCCCGTCTCGACCTCCTTATGAGGAGGTCAAAAACCATGAAGCGCCTCGTTATGCAGTTTTCTCCATCTTTCTCCCTCTTAGTTCCAAGTATTCTCCCCAGCACCCTGTTTACGAACACCCTCATCTTGTCCTGTTAACATAAGATCGTCGTGCAAAAACCTTAGCCTCTTTCCTTCTCCTTATAGGAGAGAATCCTTAAGAAACGAACGCATCGGAAAGAACCAGGCAGCAACGGTTCTAATTAATTTGTTTTGGTTTTGCGTTAAATTATTACGCAGTAAAAGTCCAGCTTCATTCAAACAGTGGATATCTTGAAGAGACGATTGAGGGGTTCAGAGTTGGCTGTCTGCAAGACGATTGGTGGGGAGGAGCGCCCTTGGGTTTCTGCAGCAAAACACGTGTTCATTACTTACAGCTCGGTTGTGGGCTGTGACCCAAAGTTTAAAAATAACAATAGCCATTCCGTAACGCACCAACACAAATGCATCCACTTACTATTAATGTGCGCTTAAACGGTTCGCGCGACGCCAAACAACGCACAAAAAGTAAACGGAAGCAATTAACCGATAGATATGTAGAGAGGAGAGACTGAACACCAAACATTTAAGTACAAAATAAGCAACCAATCAACCATATAGCATACAAACAGAACTTCATAAATAAATCACTTTTAATAATGTTGTGAAAAAAATTAACAGCTGATTAAATTTCACAATATATTTGAATAAAGGTTGACCAACTAGATGACACTTGCTTTATTATATATTGCTCAACATGTTTCAGACGTTAATACATCCATCTTCAGGAGCTAGCGAGTACTTGTTGTGTTGTGTAGGCTG
>Ga0123354_10010537_pt1 | contig 14250 bp, 11 predicted proteins | sample TergutLab28metaG_2_FD_97872 | JGI IMG/M metagenome (GOLD analysis project Ga0123354, IMG submission 97872) | Labiotermes labralis P4 segment gut microbial communities from Petit-Saut dam, French Guiana - Lab288 P4 | ecosystem: Host-associated > Arthropoda: Insects > Digestive system > Gut ... | reverse complement strand
GATTTGCATCGGCACTTATTGGTTTCCAGGCATCGTTTACGAGATAAGCCCAGATCCTCGGCCCGCTTCTCCTGGGACTACCGTCCCAAGTCGAAACCAGTCATCCCCATGTGTAATTGTGAGGTCCCATTCTACCAAACTTTTGGGCCTCACGGACGAGCTGTCTTTTCACTGAGGGCCCAAAGACGCTTGGCCTTCTCGGGGTCGACCGCCCACGACATCACCCCGCTTATCGAACGCGGATCGTCGATGACGGGTGCCACATGGCAGTCTTCGGCGTAGACGCCGCCCTGGCCGTCAAGGTCAGGGATCAGTGTCGCCCAGAGCACCGACCCGCCGCCCTGGGCCGGAGTCTTCAGCAGGTCTCCCGGCCCGTGCACCTGCCCGACCGCCCGTCGCGCAGCATCGGCCACGGCCAGGCCGCCGCCCGTCCCCAACAGACGCCGCACCGGCGCAGGCACCCGCCCGAGCCCCAAGTTCGTCCCCGGGATGAGGCCCGGGTGCACGGCGAAAGCCCTGACGCCGCTGCCCTTGTAGCGGCGGTCGAACTCGACGGCCGTCAGCACGTTGGCCGTCTTCGACTGCGCGTAGGCCAGCATCGGGTCGTAGGGCGTCGTCACCCAGTCGGGGTCGTCGAAATGCACGCCGCCGTAGCGCTGTGCCCGTGACGACACCAACACCAGCCGCGGATGACCGTCGGCGGCGGCCAGCGAGCCCGCCAGCCCGCCAGCCAACTGGAAATGGCCCAGATGGTTTGTCGACCACTGGGACTCGTGGCCGCGCGAATCCCGCCGCAGCGGCGGCGTCATGATGCCGGCACAGCCGATCAGATAGTCCAGCCGGTCGTACGCACTGGTGAACCATCCGACGAAGACGTCAATGCTTGTGGCGTCCATCAAGTCCATTGGCCGAATCACCACCCCCGGCACCCCGGCCAGCGCCTTCGTCGCCCGGGCCACGTCGCGGGCCGGGGCGATGACCCGGACGCCCGATGCAGCCAGCGCCTCGACGCAAGTCAGACCGATGCCCGAATACCCGCCGGTGACGACGGCCGTCCGTCCCGCCAACCGATCGGGGGCGTGTGACGCCACCCATTCAACGATCTGCGCCGCCGTTGTTTTCCGTCCCCATTCCTCTGCCATGACAGCAATTGTAAGGCTCGCGGTTGAAGAAGGCTCATGGGGCGGTTTCTCACGTTCCTGCACACGCTCAGAAGACCACCCCGTCGGCTCCGCCACCACACCGAGGAGCAGTGAGCGCAGACGAGCTTGCTCGTATGCCGAACGCGACGAAGGTGTAACAGAGAGCGAAGCGACCGAGTACCCCTCCTAAGGAGGGGAATTTCGGTGGTCCATCTGGCAAAATGGATTGTGCCGCCAACTGGGCGGCTTACCAGACAAGGAGTTGCCATGCGCGCCATCAGATTACTTGAACCGAGGAAGTTCCCGGAGCTTTGCGAGATACCCGAGCCGACGCCCGGACCCAGCCAGATTCTGGTCAAAATGACGGCGGCGGGCCTTTGCCACTCGGACATCGCCGTCATGGACTTCTACGCCGAGGCACTCAATTACAAGCTGCCGATGACGCTCGGCCACGAGTGCGCCGGCACCATCGTCGACGCGGGCGCGGGCGTCAAGAGCCGCGTCAACATCGGCGAAAACGTCCTGATCTACGGCCCCTGGGGTTGCGGGCACTGCCGCGCCTGCGCCGAAGGTTACGAGAACTATTGCGAAAACGCCACCGCCGAAAACATCACCCCGCCCGGGCTGGGTCATGACGGCGGCTGCGCCGAATACTTCCTGGTGGACGACCCGCGCTTCTGCATCCCGATGGGCGACCTCGACCCCGTCGCCGCCGTCCCCCTGACTGACGCCGGTCTGACGCCCTACCACGCCATCCAGCTCTCCAAGGCGAAGCTTGAAGCCAATTCTGTGGCGGTTGTCATGGGCGTCGGCGGCCTGGGCCACCTCGGCATCCAGATGATCAAGCAAATGACGCCGGCCACCGTCGTCGCCGTCGACATCTCAGACGACCACCTAGCGCTGGCCGCGAAAGTCGGCGCCGACGTGTGCCTGCAGTCCAATGCGGCGGCCGTCGACGCCGTCAAAGACCTGACCCATGGGCAAGGTGCGGATGTCGTCTTCGACTTTGTCGGGGCGCAGCCAACGATCGACCTGGGCGCTCAGATGCTGAAGATGCGCGGTGACTGGACGATCGTCGGCATCGGCGGCGGCTCCGCCACCGTCGGCTTCGGTCAAACGCCTTACGAGTGCCGCGTCACATCCCCCTATTGGGGCACGCGGGCCGACCTGATCGACGTCGTCGGCATGGCCGACAAGCTGTCCATCCACACCGAGACGTTCAACCTGTCGGACGGGGTCGAGGCCTACCACAAGCTGCACGACGGCACCGTCATGGGTAGGGCTGTCCTGGTTCCGTAAGCATCAGCCACGCCACGCAGTTGGCCCCGGCCGAAGTCATCGCCGGGGCCAACTTGCGTTGGTCACCAGCTTCGGGCGCCGCCACCACCGCCACCACCGCCGCTGAAACCGCCGCCACCACCGCTAAACCCGCCAGACGAGTGGAACCCGCCGAACGCCGAGCCCGCGCCGAAACCGGTGCCCGAGGACGACCACGAGTTCAGCCAGGAACTGGTGGAGCTCCCGCTCGAGCCCGTCGAACTCGGCGCCTGGTACTCCGAACTCTCGTAAGCCGCGCTGGTGTGGCGCTCCATCACGGTCAAGGAATCCAGCAGCCGGGCCACATCCCACTGCGTTTGCTCACCCGAATACCAAACCGGCGAGAGCGCGGGCAACTTCCCGTCCTTCACCAGCTGGGCGCAGATTTTTGTCCAGCGATCGGCCACGCCGAAGATGACGGCCCAGGGCAGGTACTGGCTGAAGATGTCCTGGCCCTCCTCGAATTTGATCTGGTCGGCCTCCGCCGTCGTCAGATAATCCCGGAAGCCTGCCACCTGATCCTCGTAGGCCCGCCCGAGGGCGCTGCGCTGGCCCCGCCAGCCGTTCTCCGGCATCTGGGCGTACCAGCCGGCCTGGCTGGCTTCGTCCAGCAAATCGCGGCGCAGTTGATCAAAGGTCGTAGCCAAGCCGGACGGGCCAGCCAACTGCACCTGACGGCCCGGATCGGTGGTGCCAAAAACACTGGTCAGCAGATTCTTCTCGTGGTTGGCCTCAGCCAGCGTCGCGTCGACCAGCGTGGCACTGAGCATCGGCTCGTCGGCGGCACTCTGCGTCTTGCCCTGGCTCAACTTGATGGCCCCACGCACCGCCAACATGACCAGTGCCGCCGTCAAATCCCGCACGTCCACCGATCCGTCGTCCAGCAGGCCGGCACTGGCCACCGAGATCTTGGGTGGTATGAAGGCCACCGGAATGATCGGGTTGTCGTCCTCGCCCACGCCCTGCGGGCCCGCCTCGGTGGTGCCCGGCGGCACGCCTAAGAACCGCAGATCGACGGCCGGCGGACGGTAGGGTATCACGCCCGACGGGCCACCGGGCGATCCCAGCCTGGCGATCCTGGTCGCACGGGTTGCTTGTCGGTGCCGGCCCCGCGTAACAGGCGACGTCCAGCACCCCGCCGGGCACCGTCACCGTCACCGTGATGTCGTTGACCACGGGCGTATTATCGCCGATCGCGTCCCAGTACAGCTCGTCGTAGTCGGCGCTCGACCGCATGGCGCCAGTGACGTCATAGGTCAGCGTGTAGGTGGCCGTCGGCTGGCTGTCCGGCACAGACCCAACACCCCGCGTCTCGTCCTCATGGCCGTCTCCCCTCGAGGCGTCACCAGGACCGGGCGCCGCCGCCACCACCGCCACCGCCGGAGAAGCCTCCCCCACCGAAAGCCGAACCACCGCCGAAGCCCGTGCCGCCCGACGCCCATCCGCCGGCTGGCGCCGCCGGAACCGAGGCCCGCGAGACGTTGCCGAGCGAGTTGGTGAAGACGTACATGTTGAACAGCCGGTAGTCGCCGTAGTACCAGGTTGGCTGGATGTTCGCCAGCCTGCCCTCGGCCACCAGTTGGCCGCACAGCTTCGTCCAACGATCAGCCACGTCGTAGATGACGGCCCACGGCAGGTACTGGCTGAAAATGTCCTGGCCTTCCTCAAACTTGATCTGGTCGGCCTCGGCGGTCGTCAGATACTCCCTGAAGCCGGTCACCTGGTCAGCGTATGCCCGTCCGACGGCGCTGCGCTGGCCACGCCGGGTCAATCCCCGGTAGACCAGCAAGCCGATCAGAATGATCGCCAGAGGCGCCACCCACATCAGCCAGCCGACGCTGCCCGACTGCAGCCCGTTGATCAGGCCGGCCAGGCCCGTCCCGCCCAGGGCGACGATTGCCCAAACGACCAAGAAGGCCACGCGGATCAGGCCGCCGAAGGAGGCCCCTGCCCCAGCCGAGGCAGCCGACACGCCCCGCTCGGGCATCCGCTTGTACCAACCGGCCTGCTCAACATCGGCGCGCACATTTGTTTGCATGTTCTGGTAGGCCTTGGCCAGCGTGGATTGGCCGGTCAGGCATTTCTCAGTGCCGATGCTCAAACCGGGGAAGATGTCGCGCAATAATGCGGCCTCATGGCTGGCCAACTCGACATCCGTCTTGACGAGCTTGGCGTAGATGGCCTGATCGGTTGAGCCGCTGAAGATCCACGACCGCTGCACCGCCGCATCTTGGCGCAATTGGATGACACCTTGGACGGCCAGCGACAACAGCGTGCCGGTCATGTCCCGCACGTCGACGGCGCCGTCGTCAATCAGGCCCGCCGCCGCCACCGGAATCTTGGGTGGCGTGAAAGCCACCGGGATGGTCGGATGGTTGTCTGGTCCCACCCCTTGACCGGAGGTCTCAACCGTGCCGGGGGCGACGCCGAGGAACCGCTGATCGCGGCGGTTACGCGTCCCCAAGACGCCGACCACACCGATCGTTCCGACTGCCGCGACCCCGGAAAGCGCGCCCGCCCCGCGCAGCGCATTCACCGACGCCTGGTCGCCGCGGGCCACCAGGTGCGGCTGGTTGTCGGACACCAGTCCCGACCCGACCTTGGCCCCGATAGTGACGATACTGCCGGGCGCCTTTGATGCCACCGTGTAGGTGGCGGTGCCGTCGGCCCCGACACTGGACGAATCGCACGAGTTACTGGTGCTGGGCGGGCCGTTGAAGCAGGCGACATCCAAGACACCATTCGGCACTGCGGCGGTAATGGTGATGTTGGAAACCAGCGGCGTGTTGTCGGGGATGGCGTCCCAATACAGCTCGTCAAAACCGGTGTCCGAACGCATGGCGCCGGTCACGTCATAGCTCAGCGAATAGGTGGCGGTCGGTGCGATCACGGTCTGGTAGCTCGAACCGATGCGGATGTCCAGTTGCTGGTTGCGTCCGCTGCCCAGCGTTGACGTCGTAAACTGTGACGACGCATCGGGGCTTGTGACCGTTATGTTGCTGATTTCGTACACGGCATCCTGGCTGGAATCCCAGGGCTCGCGTATCACCAATGCGCGGTCGATGCCGTGGCGCCCCGAGTTTGTGCCGAAACGCCACACCAGGGTCTCTTTGACGTGCAGCACCCCGGACGTGTCGACGGTGTAGGACACCTGCCAGGAGTCGACGTAATCGTCGACGGCCCAGGCGTTGGCGGGTCGCCAGGCCAGAGCGACGATGACCACGGCCAAAGCGAACCCGACCAGTGCTCGTTTGAATCTCATCGGGTTCCTCTCTTGTTCCTGGTGGCCATGGCCCGCGCCATCTCGCGGTCGGCGTCCCTGGCCGCAATCGCCTGACGCTTGTCCCAATCACGCTTGCCTGTGCCCACCGCCAGCTCAATCTTGGCATAGCCGTCCTTGAAGTACAGTGACAGCGGCACCAGCGTACGCCCCGCCTGGCCCACCAGTTTCTCCAGCTTCGTGATCTCGCGGCGGTTCAACAGCAGCTTGCGGTTACGTTTGGCCGCGTGATTGTGGTAGGTGCCCTGCAGGTACTCCGGAATGTTGGCGCCCCGCAACCACACCTCCCCCGCGTCGATGGTGGCGAACGCGTCGCTCAGACTGGCCCGTCCCTGGCGCAACGACTTGACCTCGGTGCCGGTCAGGACGATGCCGGCCTCAAAGCGATCACCGATGATGTAGTCGTGGAAGGCCCGCTTGTTGCGTGCCACAACAACGGTGCCTTTGGGCCGCGGCATGGCACATCACCTCTTCGAAATCGCTCGGGTTAGACCCTTCACGATAACACGAAGACGTCAGGACACCAGCGGCAGACCGTTGATCAGTGTGCCGTTCTTGTACACGTTGTAGTGCACATGGCATCCGGTGGACACGCCCGTGGTGCCGACATAGCCGATCACCTGGGCTCGGGCCACTTGCTGCCCGACACTCACGGCGATCTTCGACTGGTGACCGTAACCGGTGCTGTAGTAGTTGCCGGCGATCAGCCCGTGGTTGATCGCCACGTAGTTGCCGAGGCTGCCGTTCCAGCCGGCATAGGTGACCGTCCCGGCGGCGGACGCCAAGATCGGGGTGCCGCAGGGCGATCCGAAATCGACGCCCTGGTGATAGCTCGATGCGCCGGCGATCGGCGGTATGCGCCAGCCGAAGGTGGCCGTCACGGGGCCGGGCACGGGCCGCTGGAAGAAGGTGCCAGAGGACGGCGCCGCCTGGTTCGGGATGCCCTGTGCCTGATCCTGCGCCATCTGAGCCTGGATCTGCTGCTGAATCTTGGCCAGATCAGCCTCGTACTGGGCCTGCTCGTCCTGCGACTGCTTGAGCGCTGCCGCGGCGTCAGTTTCGGCCTGCTGGTTGGCGCTGACCTTCGCCGCCACGGTCTTGGCCGCGGCGTCGGCATCTGCCTGGGCCTGCTGCGTCAGTGTCAGGTGCGCGGCGGTGGCGGCCTTCTGTGTGGCCACCTCGGCCTCGGCCGCGTCCGCCGCGTCTTTCGCCTTCTGCGCGGCGTCCTGCGCTGCCTGCAACTGGATCTGAGCGGTCTGCAACCGCTCCATCGCGTCCTCGTTGGCCGTGAACACCGTCGTTGCCCACTGAACCTGGTTGTTCAGGCTGGCGGTATCAAAGCCGCCGTTCAGCAGCATGGCCAGCGCCAAAAGCGTCGTGTTTTGCTGCGCCGTGGTCTGTGCGATTAGGCCTATCTGGTCACGCTGGGCGGCAATCGCGTTCAGCCCGTCAGTGACGGCCTGCTGCGCCACCGCCAAGTCAGCCTGACGATCTGCCAGAGCCTGCTCGGCCACCGCCAGATTGGCGGCCATCGTGTCGTCCTCGGCCTTCGCGTCGGTCGCGGCCTGCTGCTTGGTGGCCAGATCCGACTTGGCGGTTGCCAGCGCGCTCTGTGAGGCTTTCAGCGCATTGGCGGCTTGGGTGAGCGCGTCCTGGTTTTTCTGAATGGTGACGGCATTGGCCGCAATCTGGTCTTGCTTTGCGCTCTCCTGCGAACCGAGATCGTCAGCGTGGGCCGCCAATGACGACACGCCCAACAATGCGATGGTCAGCAGCCCGATAGCCAGGGCCCGCAGGCCAGCCAATCGATGGGAAGTGGGCTTGCGCTGGGCCATGATGGTCTTGCCCTTCTTTCAGACTCATACTCTCAAATAGCGCCTTGTGGCTATTAGCGTCGGCACGACCGCGAGGATCACACCGACTACACCGAGTACAAGGATGGCAACAAAGAACTCATGCCACCCAATCCAAGCTAAAGACTTAATTGAGACTTGAGCCCGGTCAATGATCAAGAATTTGAGCGCCACAGCCAGCGTCGCGGCCGCCGCCAAAACGCCGAGGATGCCCGCCACCAGCGACTCCAGCAGGAACGGCAGGGTGATGTAGCTGTTCGACGCTCCGACCAGCCGCATGATGCCAATCTCGCGCCGCCTGGTGAAGGCCGTCAACCGGATCGTGTTGCCTATCTGCAGGGCCGCCGCGAATAACAGCAACACAGCCAGAATCATCGTGCCCCAGCGCAAGCCGTTCAGTACTGAGAACAATGGGTCGAGCACTTGACGCAGGTCCTGGACGCTCTGCACGCCCTGCATGGTCTGGGCCTGCGACACGACACCCTGGTAGTTCTGGGGGTCAACCAGCTTGACGCGGAACGAGTCCTGCATCTGGTCGACGCCCAGGGTGCCCAGGATCGGCGAGTTCTTGTAGGTCTGCTGGAACTCGGCGTAGGCCTGTTCTTTGCTCTCGTAGATGACGCTGGCGACATCGGGGTTGGCGGTGAGCTGCTGCTGAATCAGCTGGCGCTGGGCGTCCGTCGTCTCCTGTCCCGCTTCGCAGGTGCCAGCCGTCGTCGAGCCGCCCGACAGCGTGGAGCACAGGTACACCGTGATCTCGATCTTGTCGTACCAGTAGCCCTTCATCAGGTTGACCTGCTGCATCATCAGCAGGCTGATGCCGAACAGCGAAAGGCTGACCCACATGGTGACCACCACGGATACGGTCATTGACACATTTCGCCGAAGGCTCAACCAAGTTTCGCTCAAGGTGTGGCGCATCTGCTTCTCCTGTCTGGGTGACGGTTTCTTTTGGGTCGCTTGCCCTAGTCGGTACCGTAAACACCCTTCTTTTGGTCGCGGACAACTTGACCGTCAATGAGTTCAATGACGCGGCGCCGCATCTGGTCGACGACGGTGGCGTCATGGGTGGCCATGACGACGGTCGTGTTGCGGCGGTTGATGCGGTCGAGCAACTTCATGATGCCGATGCTGGTGTTGGGGTCGAGGTTACCGGTCGGCTCGTCGGCCAACAGGATCTTTGGCTTCCCGACAAAGGCGCGGGCGATGGCAACACGCTGCTGCTCGCCACCGGATAGCTCATCGGCCATTCTGGTTTCGCGGCCTTTCAGGCCCACCAGCTCCAGCACCTCGGGCACCGTGCGTTTGATCTCGGGCATCGGCCGTCCCGTCACCTGCAGCGCGAAGGCGACGTTCTCGAACACCGTCTTGCCCGGCAACAACCGGAAGTCCTGGAAAACCGTGCCGATCTGGCGGCGAAGCTCCGGCACCTTCCACTGCCGTATCTGGCTCAGATCCTTGCCGGCGACATAGATGCGTCCACTGGTGGGCCGGTACTCGCGCAGGATCAAGCGCATGAACGTCGACTTACCCGAGCCGGACGCCCCGACAAGGAAGACGAACTCCCCCTTGTCGATGGAGATGTTGACGTGCCGCAAAGCGGCCTTTTTTTGCCCAGGGTAAACCTTGGAGACGTCATCGAATGTGATCACGTTGAACTCCTGGCCAGGTCGGGGAAGACGTTGGCGCACCACATGTTGCTCTTGGTGCCTCCAACAACGGCTTTTGCCACTATAGCCGCTGGCAGGGTGGTTTGCCAGTGTTCTTCCATTACGGTGTGGCGTTTTCCTCGCGTTTGCGCCAGCGGATGCCCTCGTCGATGAAGGTGTCGATGTCGCCATCGAACACCGCCGTCGGGTTGGACACCTCATAGCCGGTGCGCAAGTCTTTGACCATCTGATAGGGGTGAAGCACGTAGCTGCGCATCTGCGAGCCCCACGAATTGCCGTCCGCCTTCAGGGCGTCCATCTCAGCCGCCCGCTCTTCCCGCGCCTTTTCCAGCAGACGGGCCTGCAAGACGCGCAGTGCTGCCGCCTTGTTCTGGATCTGCGATTTCTCGTTCTGGCAGGTGACGGTGATGCCTGTGGGGATGTGGAAAATCCGGACGGCCGAATCGGTGGTGTTGACGGACTGGCCGCCCGGGCCGGTGGAGCGGAAGACGTCGACCCGGATGTCCGATTCGGGTATGTCGATGTGATCCGTCTCCTCGACGACGGGCAGCACCTCGACGCCCGCGAAGGAGGTTTGGCGGCGTCCCTGGTTGTCGAAGGGTGAAATTCGCACCAGCCGGTGGGTTCCCTGCTCGACGCTGAGGGTGCCGTAGGCGTATGGCGCCTTGACCTGGAAGGTGGCGGACTTGATGCCAGCCTCCTCGGCGTAGCTGATGTCGTACACCTCGTAGGGGTAGCGGTGACGGTCGGCCCAGCGCTCGTACATGCGCAAGAGCATCGATGCCCAGTCGGCGGCGTCCACTCCCCCGGCCTCCGAGCGGATGGTGACCAGGGCGTCACGGTCGTCGTACTCGCCCGACAGCAGCGTGCGGATTTCGAGTGCCTCAATTTCGGTGGCCAGCGCTGCCACCTCGTTTTCGGCCTCGGCGGCGGAGGCGGCATCATCGGCCTCGGCGGCCAGTTGGGCCAGCACCTCGGCGTCACCAAGACGGGATCGCAATGAGGTGACGCGCTCGACGTCCGCATTGAGGGCGGACAGTTTCGACGTCAGTTGCTGGGCCCGTTCCGAGTCCTCCCACAGGTTCGGCACGGACACCTGCTGCTCCAGTTCGGCGATCTGAAGGCGCTTGGCCTCAGGGTCGACGACAACCTCGATCGACTCCAGTCGGTGCGAGAGGTCGTCGATGCGCGCTTGGGTCTGCTCAAGTGTCATTATCTGTCAAGCTTACCGGAACCTCCTCGCCGATGCCGTTGCCCGCGTTTTCCGGTCGGATAGCCAACCATAGAGCAACCGCCAGCCCGGCCGTGTACAGCGGCTCGCCCAACGTCCAATCCCCCATGTCGACCCACACGCTGGTATCGGCAGCCGACCCCGTCGCTCTGGACAGTGCGACGAAGGCCACAGCCGTGGCGGCGAACAGCGTGTTGGCGATGAACAGCAGCACCCGGGTGGGGCGGGGCAACGCCCGGGTGTCGCCCCCCAGCCACTCGGCATCCGAGATCAGCCGCCAGGTCAGGCCGAAAAGCACCAGCAGGGGTGCGCTGAAGAACAACGCCGCGCTGGCGGGGTCCGACAAGATGTTGCGGAACGGGTACAGTGCGGCCAGCAGAATGACGGTGACGATCCAGACAGCCCGGCTGCGGGTCAACTGGCGCCGAGCCGCGAGCCCGGCGGCGATCGCCAAGGCGATGACGGCAGCGACGAGCCCGATCATGCGGGTGTTGTACTCGTGCAGGAAGGAAAGGCCGGGCAGCAAACCGGCCGCCACAAGCAGCGCCGTCAGCGCCAACACCGACAGCAACGTGGCCTCGATGGTGCGTCCGCGACGGCTGAGACGCCAGGCGATGACCAGCAGCACGACCCCGATGCCCGCCCGCCACAGGACGCCCGGGTTGGTGTCGCTGAAGGCGTTCCAGGCGACGCCAAGGGTGTTTGCGATGCCGGCCAGGCCCGCGTATTGCGTGATCTGCAGTGCGAACTGCACGGGTATGGCGATGAAGGCGAGGCCGGCGATGACGGCCGCCAGCGGATAGAGCCAGTTCTGCCAATAGTCGGGATACTCCGACAGGGGTTCTGGACGCTGCCGATGTCCGCGGCGCAGCCACAGCGCCAGCGCGCCGACCACCAATGCCAAAGTGATCAGGCTGGCGGCCAGGGCCTGCAGGTTCAGGTCGTCTGACCCGTTGCGCAGGTCCAGTACGGCCGAGACGATGAGCCAGACCGCACCACCGCCCCCGAACAAGGCGAACAACCAGACGCTCAGGGGACGCCGGGCGGCCGCCTCGGCACCTGTCACGACGATCTGCGCGGGCGCCGCCCCGGCCACCAACAGCGCCGGGTAGGTCAGGATGCCGAGGGTGGCGAAGGTGCCGTCGATGGACGTCAACCGCATGTCACTGATCTGGCCAGCCAGAGCGCCAGGCATCAGCAAGGTGACCGACACGATCACGGTGACGACGACGAACTCCCACCAGACGAACTGCCGCCGCGCCCTCACGACGGTGAACACGAAAAGCCCCAAATACAGCAGCGCCGACACCAGCCCGGCCGGTGGGGAAACCACGAACGCCGGGGCGGCGAAGAAAAACAGGGCCATCGAGCCGATCACAAACAGCAGGATGCGCAAAGGCCATGACGTGTGCAGGGCGGCCGTGTGAACCAGGGAAAACGACAGGACCACCGCGGCCATCAGCAGCCACACGACCGAGGCCGGCAAGGTGGTGCTGGAGTTGTTCTCGACCAGAAGTGTGCCGTTTTGGCGCAACGGCACCGCGAAAACCGCCACCAGAACCAGCAGAATGTATACCAGCAGCGCACCGGCGCCGATGGCGGGCAGACCGCGCGGCCACGTGCTGGGGCGGGGTCTTCCCTCGCGCACCGGCACCACGAAGGTGGCGGCCAGGGTGCCGCGAACCAGCTCGATCAGCTCCTTCACCCCAGCACCCCCAGCCGCATCGTCGAGCCGCAATAGACCAAGACGGTGCCGCCCGCCGCCACCATGTACGACGTGTGGTCTGACACCTGGTCGATGCCGTGTGGCCAGCTTCGCACCGGTTGCCCGTCCGCGCCGAGCAGCACCAGATCGGTGTCGCCCAGCAGCAGCACGCTCTGGCCGCCGCCGATGGCCGCCGCCGTCCGCTGCCCGGACCAGCGCCACGAGACGGCGCCGGTTTTCCAGTCGATGCCCAAAGTGGCGTCATTGTCGCGCAGCACGACCACCGAATCGAGCGCCACCAGGTCGCGGGCCGACTGGTAGACGCGGTTGCGCCACACCTGGTGACCGTCAGCCAGCGAATAGCCCCGCAGCACCACAGAATTGTCCGCGCCGTAGACCACCACCGGGTCGGGGCCGGCCGACACGGCCAGGCTCAATGGCACGCCGACGTCCTGGTCCCACACCACCTGGCCCGTCTCGTCCAGGCACGTCAACCGGCCGGACTGCGTCGCCACCAGCGCCCGGTCGCCGGCCACAACCGGCGCGAAGCGGATCTCGGAACCCAGGTCGACGCGCCAGGCCATCTGGCCGGAGGCCAGATCGAAGGCGGTGACCGATCCGTCCAGCAAGGCCACCACCACCTTGTCGCCGAACCGCACCGGTGACACCACAGCCAGGTCACTGAGGTCGGCCTGCCACACCCAGCGCATGTCTTCGTTGTAGGCCACCACCTGCCGGTTGGTGGTTGCCACGACGGTGAGCCCGCCCATCAAGGCAAAGGCGGTCGGCGTGCCCCCAGGGCTGGCCGACGACGCGACCGACGGCTCGTCGCCTGTCAGATCGACGCCAACGGCGACGGGCGGCAATTGCGTCACGAAGACGGCCCGATCGCTCGCCAGGCCAGGCGCCGACAGCGGGGCCAGAGTCATGGGGCCAGCCAGTCCGGATTGGTTGACGGTCAGCGGCGAAAACGCCAGTTGGGCGGCGGCGCTCCAGTTGAATGGCTGCTCCGGTGTCAGCGTAGCCGGCTGCCGGGCGGCCGTGGGCGTCCAGGCGCCCGCGTCGCGGCTGAGTGCCACGATTCCCTGACCCGGGCACCAGGTGCGGATGTCCGTCTTCGACGAGTCGCCCGTGACCTGCGTCATGGTGACGGCCAGGCAGCCGGCACCAGCATCGGGGGCGGCGGCCGCCTGGAAATCGGCCGTGTAGGGCTCTTGCACGATGGCGTTTTGGGCGGCGTCCCAGACGTGGGCCGTCCCTTTGGAAGTCCACCGGTCGCCGGCCTTAAGACCGGCCGGCAGGTCGAGCCGCCCCGGTTCCATGACCGCGATGCTGATTTCGGCCTCTTCACCGGTGATGTCGACCTCGTTTTCGATCACCGCCTGAGCTCCCGCCTCGCCCAAGGTCCACACGTCGTCCGTCTGGACGTCGCTGACCCCGGCCGGGTCGGCCTGCAAGACGTTGAGGTGAGCGAATTGAGCCGACGCCACACTGACGTGGGTGACGGAGAGCCAGTAGGCGAAGCCCGTCAGGTTCGACTGCAGCAAGGTGAGGGGGCCGGGCCGCGACCATTCGACATACTTGACGTCCGGACTGGCGGACGACGCCCACGCCGCGCGGTGACCGTCGGGCGGCATCCAGTAGTCGTCCCCCGCGCCAGCCGACGACCGGGGCAGGCCGACGGCGATCGTGGCCGTCAAGAGCGCGCAGATGACGACGCCGACGCCGACTGCGGGCGCCAGCCAAGTATGCCGAGGTGTTGCCTGGTGATACTCAGTCACGGCAACATCCTATAAGGAGTGTCACAAGTGGACGTAGACGGGCTCGAACCGCCGGGCCAATTCCCCTCCTTTGGAGGGGTGGCAGACCCGAAGGGGCTGACGGGGTGGTCGGTCGCCTTCCTGCACACGCTTAGGATAACCACCCCGGCGGCTCCGCCGCCACCCCTCCTAGTCCGAAAATGACTGTTTGGTGGGCAGGGTGGTGACCACGGCGGTGCCGTGGTGGTTGCCGATGTTGCCAGTCAGGTGGCTGGTGTGAGGGTGACGGTGT
>Ga0123354_10010536_pt1 | contig 14250 bp, 8 predicted proteins | sample TergutLab28metaG_2_FD_97872 | JGI IMG/M metagenome (GOLD analysis project Ga0123354, IMG submission 97872) | Labiotermes labralis P4 segment gut microbial communities from Petit-Saut dam, French Guiana - Lab288 P4 | ecosystem: Host-associated > Arthropoda: Insects > Digestive system > Gut ... | reverse complement strand
TACATGTTTCGAGCAAATGTGCTCATCATCAGGAGGTCAAAATTGCATTACACAGCCTCTGGTATCATCACACTGAAACAAGTGAGTGGTCTAAAATTACTAAAATACAATTCTATAAATATGAGCAAATAGTAGTATAATTTATGTGTGAATTTTTCGGATGTGATTACTGTGTATTACATACTATAAACATGTTATGTCATGTAGAGGTTATGTTTATCTAGCCATTAAACTTATTAGAAAGGTCTATTTACATAAATGTAAATGGACATAGTACCTTTCTAATAAGATTAATAGCTAGATAAAGATAACCTCTACTTGACATAACATGTTTATAGTATGTAATACACAGTAATAACATCCGAAAAATTCACACATAAATTATACTAATATTTGCTCATATTTATAGAATTGTATTTTATTAATTTTAGACCACTCACTTGTTTCAGTGTGATGATACCAGAGGCTGTGTAATGCAATTTTGACCTCCTGATGATAAGCACATTTGCTCGAAACATGTAGAGGCATGAAATAAAACTTATTGTGAAACAAATTTTGTGCATCAAGTTGTTTAAATACTGAGATAAACATACTGCGATGGACGGTCAGCAAAACGTCGAAGTTTGTAATAATTAAATTGTAACGTGAATGTAAAGCAACGCTTGTACAGGCCTGGAGAGGTCCTGACAGTTCCAGGAGGTTGAGGCTCACAGATATCAAGACAATTGACACGTGAAGGTGCTAATTTTCTCAGCCCTAGGCACCGGCCGCCTTTATCCCCCAGGACGTATCCTTGGTCCTCATTTCTGTTGGAGACGTGTCGACTCCAAGGCTATAGTGCGGCCGGTAGGATTATGCCAATGAAAAATTCCATTGATACCATCGAGGATCGAAACCGCCGCCTTCCGGCTCGCAGCGCAGTGCCTCAACCAGCTGCACCACCGCGTGTATAGGAATGCATGGAATGGAAAAGTAAAATTATTTTACGAGGAAGCTTTACCTCTAGTCTTACGAGTATGAGACGTGACACTCTGTTGTTAGGTGGAAACGCACCAACATTTCGTAGAACCCTACCGGCAGTACCTGCTGCTACTACGGTGGATCAGAAAGTAAAGACTTCCGCATCCATAAACAAAAGTGAAAAAGTGATCCCGTTACAGGCCCGGTGTGGCCCAGAGGGTGGGTAGAGGTATATCTCTACTCTTCCATGTCCGCGGCACTAGAAGGGGGTGAGTGGTCAGCAGCACGCCCCGGCCGCACTTTACCCCCGGGAAAGACCCGGTACCCATTGTACAGGAGGCTGGGTGGATCCCAGGCCCGGTCTGGACGGGCGGAAAATCTCGTCCCAATCGGGATTCGATCCCGGACCGTCCAGCCCGTAGTCAGTCGCTATACGACTGAGCTACCCGACCCATCATAAACAAAAGGTCAGACTTTAATATGGGAATCTGACAATACGCAATGATAATGTCAGCGGTATACAGTCTCTCAGCACAGTAGAATATATATATGTAATTGTACAGTCTAACACAAATTTTTATTGAGTAATTACAATTAAAAGATAATGAAATCATTTTTAACAGCAACATGTTTCGGCTCCTCTTATACAGCCATCTTCAGGCTGATCCCTAAAAAGTGTTATATAAAATTAACAATGTTTTATAAGTATATGTATTCATTGTATTAGTACGTATTGTGAATTAAAAATTACTTATTTTCATATCTGAAATTACATTAATTTATATTTACTCTATAAAACACTGCTCATTTTATATAACACTGAAGATGGTTCTATAAGAGGAGCCGAAACATGTTGCTGTTATAAAAGATTTAATTATTTTTAATTGTAATTACTCAATAAAAAGTTGTGTTAGACTGTACAATAATTCTAATGATTGCTGAAAACAACGGGAATGTCCCAGCTGAAAATTCTCTCAACACAATCCCCATGACGATTGAGCCTCGTGTCACTGCTTGTGAAACGTTTGTCAATCCCTGATGCACTAACGTATGTCCTGTTGCATCAAGCACGTGATGGTTGCACGTTCGACTTCTTTATCGCAGGTAAAACGGCGTCCTGACAAGGCGAGAAACAGATGACAATCGCTGGGTCCCAGATCCGAAAGTTCCAACTTTTCCCAACCCGAATTCTGCAGCCATTTCGAGCCAGCTCTGCCGTATGCGACTGAGCGTAGTCATGGAAGGGATCACACCGTCATTAAGAAGACCGGGACACTTTCCGTGTCTTATCAGGAGGACGAACGGGCGAAGCCTGGTGACCTCTCGCCAGCGGGGAGCTCTGGGCAGAGAGACACTCTCACCTTAAATCTTTACGGATGGTCAGTGACACTGGTTCCGGACTTGCAGTCCTTCAACCCTCTGCGCGCTATCCCATCTCTCGCCATGGTCCCCTCCGCTCGTACGGGCTCCTTCCCTTTCTCCGAAAGGTGCCACGGACCACTTATTTGCCTCTAGTATTACAGGACTATTATAACAACGACATGTTTCGGCCCTATATGTGGGCCATCTTCAGGCTGTGAATGGACTTTCGGATCAGTTGTACAGGAATGTGTGGAGCGTTCTTCGCCCGAAACATGTTGTTGTTATAATCCTCCTGCAATACTAGAGGCAAATACAGTTGTGTTCGACTGTATTAATACACCAAGCTCCTTACTGTTGTACTAACACAACGGGGATGACGCACATCAGAATTACGGACCACTTGCCTTGTGCTGTTCACAGGCCCCTTTGACCGATTGTCATTCTTTGGCTGCAACTAATATCCAAAAGGTTACTACTTCGACTTGCTGGGATGAACGTACAGAACGACTGGTCAATTAAATACGGTTAAAAGTTTTATAAAGTATGATGACTTCTTCCATGGAACGATTTGTTGGTACAGTTGCATAAATATTGTTCAAACTCAAATCGAAGGTCAACCAGTTCGGAAATTAACATTTGTGGCGGGCCGGGCGTCATTTTCAGCAGCAGAATGTTAACATTCCTGTTTGAAATCAATACAGCATTAAATATTATTATTATTAGAGGTCGGGATAGCTCAGTCGGTACAGCGACTCGCCACGGGCTGGACGGTCCAGGGATAGAATCCCGGTGGGGGCGAGATTTTCCGCACCCGTCCAGAACGGCCCTGGGGCCCACCCAGCCTCCTATACAATGGGTGCCGAGTCTTTCCCGGGGGTAAAGCGGCCGAGGCGTGGCGTTGACCACCCACCCCATCTAGCGCCGAGGTTAAGGAAAGAGTAGAGTTATACCTCTACTCCCCTTCTGGGTCTTCGTGGCCTGTTCTAGGGTGAACTTTACTTTTACCTTTATTATTATTATTATTAGTTCTATATTTGAAACTTCTACTTCATTGAAAATGCTACTGGGCGGCCATCTCTTCCTTACTGCAAGGTGTGAGTCACCTTTCGCCTTTTGTTCACACATTCGATACCACAATCGAATTAAGGGAATTATGGGGGAAATTCTGTTTGTTTTCACGCCGCACAAATTGCCGGTGTACTGCTGGATCGAACCTTACCTCGGCTCCTGCGTAGACTGGCTGGAGACTTGACACAGGTTTCTCTCGTTGGTGAGATATTACCGGATACACTGTCATGATAAACTTCAAGTGTCCGTCTGTCAAAAGACATCGGCTTTTCCTCCTACTGCCGTCAGAAGCAGAAGAACTGTTCACAGGCTGAAGAGCTGTTTAACATCGCAATATTTCATGGCCTAAAGTGTCTCAGCAGGGGAAACTTTTCTTATGGCAAATAGGAATAAAGTTCTTACAATTTTGTCTCAGAAAACTTGTGGTTACGATTAGTATCGCATTGAAAATTAATTAATTCAATTATCAGACTTGCTGGAGCCTTCTCATTGTCTGCTTTCAGAGGTAAAGCAGATAAAATTCTGGTTCCGTAATTCTGAAGTTCTGGAATCGTTTGTCGAAATCTTTACCAAGAAAAGCACGGAATGGGAAAATTCTTGAATACGCTCAGGATGGTTAGTGTCGAGAGATGTAAATTGAGAAAAGTGAACAAAATTATGCAGATTTAATTGGTTTTCCCAGGTCTAACTTCACTCTGAAAGCCTTCTTATTGTCGTGCTTCTCGGTAATGCGCCTGCTTTTACCTTGCGACAATTTGCTCAGTTTATACCAACGGACGGTGACATCTACGTGAAACTCTATATCGGATATCATTCCATTGCTAGTAATGTAGAAATATATAAAATATACAGTGTAACACAAGTCTCAAATAAGTAACTATTATTAAAAGATACACTTCACATCAGATTTCACAGCTACAGGTTTCGACTCCTTTCTATGTAGCCATCTTCAGGTTGAGCTTTTAAAAACTTATATACAATTGACAATGTTTTGTTGAGTACGAGATACCGTATTACGTTTTCTAAAACACATATATATAGTCAGGTCGCATTACAGCAACATTTTTCGACCGTAAACGGTCATCTTCAGGCCAAAAGAGAACATTCTTAAGATACAATGAAGTAAGAACTCAATGGGATCCCATTTCGTTTACAGTAAAAATCCAAATAACATATGATGAAATGGCAGAAGTAAGATTACCCAAAATAGCATTGAAGTGGATGCCGAAACAAAAGAGAGCACGAGGAAGACCGAAGAAAAATTGGATGGAAGGTATAAGGAAGGCCATGAACGAAAGAAACCTAAATGAAGGCCAGTGGGAAGATAGGGAGCAGTGGAGTCTAGGTGCCGGACAACGTAGAACAACGTTTTGAAACCGACATACATACATATATACACACACATACATACATACATAATGATGAAATTATTATTTATAATTAAAACATTAAAATAGACGGTAATCAAGTAAATTAATGATCTTCAAATTACTATATTGTTGCGGGCCTATATATGAATGCATATATATATATATATTGCTATAATATCACTGTACTGATATATTGTTGTGTATTGACGGTATATAATACATTATACAAATTTGTTACTACACAACGGGATGGCCTCTGTAAAAAAAATCAAATTCTCTTTTCAAAGAGACCCCCGACTTGACTACCTTACATCAGTATGATAAGTGATGTCATTATATTCAATTTCTTCTTCTTCCAGTAAGCATACAAAATAACGATACACTTGCTATAATTGTTCGTTTCGTAATTCATTTTCAACAGTTTGTTCACAGTGATTCGTGATGGAGAATAAAGGGGGGGGGATAAGGAAAAGGTCGCTGTTTCAAATTACTTCATTTTGCAATTTAATTTTTTCGCAAAGCCATTAATTTTGCCAATCACACATGGAGCCATGTCGCTAAAATAACCCGGCCACATTATATCAAACACAGAATTTCAACGGTGTAATAACATTTAACCGTTACAACGTGTAATACAATTTCCTGCACAACACAGTAGTGTTCGGAGTTGTACATTCATTGAGGGAAAATTTAAAGCACATTTTCTCAAACATGGTGTGACATTCCACACGACTTGAATATTCAAGTTAAACCGATATGAGAAACTTAAAACACGCTTTCAATTGAATGTACCTAATTTTTTTTTTTAACGGCTTACCTGAATGCATTCTTCCCCTCTCTTTTATCCAAGAACTTGGAACCGTCTTGACGCTGCTGACAATGAATTTGTCACACACAAGTCAACTCTGTTTTTTAAGAAGGAGCTAACTGCCGCTTTGAGCTAATGTGAGTGAAGAGCAGCAACTAATTCAGCTAACTTCCCAGCACGGCACGTACAAAGGTGACTACTGCACGTTCCACAACAACCAAGATAGGTGTGGGATATCCTATCACTCAGAGCACTTGTAATATGAAAAACGCAGCCATCCGAGGTCTTTGTGAACAAGGAGCTTAATGATCTGTACTCCTCACCCAATATTGTTTGGGTGATGAAATGGAGGAAAACGTGATTGGCGGGACATGCAGCATGCATAGGGGAGGGGAGAGGTGTATACAGGGCTTAGAAAGGAAACCCGAGGGAAAGAGGCCACTTGGAAGACCCAGACGTAGATGGGAGGATAATATTAAATGGATATTAAGAAGTGAGATGGTGAGCATGGACTAGACTGAACTGGCTCAGGATAGGGACAGGTCTCGGGCACTTTTGAATGCCGTAATGAACCTTCAGGTTCCATAAAATGCGGGGAATTTCTTGACTAGCTGAGAACCGGTTAGCTTCTCAGGAAGGACTCTTCTCCATGGAGTAAGTAAGTAAGTAATTAAGTAAGTATGTAAGTAAAGCGTTTCCTGCAAAAATGATGTTCGTGGGTTTTTCCCCTTTTTAAAAAATACGGGCAAAATTCTGTGTTGAATTGAGATTCGTAACAAAAGAAGTCTGTCTAAACAACAAAACGCGATTTTTGCGCGACCCCTGACCTTGGGTCACGCGCCGGCCCTGCAGGCGACTGTTGGAAGTGATGTGCAGTGCAGAACGTCCCCTGGTGGTGATACAGTCAGAGCCAAGCTGACACTTGTGAGACAAACGGCATCAGGAGAAAGAAAGACGGATGGATAAAACAAAAAGCTACAAAAGTCAAACCACTTGGACAAGATATTGTCGTAAGAAGACAAAGTTCCATCCTCTGAAATTGGATTGCCGGGCTCAAAACGTTGTTTCCATAACACAGCAGTTGATTATTGGTCTTGTCCACCAAGCGTACAGCTTCCTTTCCTCTTGATGTAAGGGGTGAATTTTTACTAACGTTACAGACAAAAATCATTGTGTATGTCACTGTGTAGCTACTACAATGGGCACACTACACGTAATTTAAACGTTTATTTAAAGCCCCGGTTTGTTAGTTCGTACCGAGCAGGAAACACTTCCCGTCTAGGTTACAAAAACAATCATTTACTGTCGCATAGGGAAAAATGTTGTATTTTCGGAGATACAAACAAAACATATAAATACATTCTCAGGGCAGAACGTAGAAGTTTTTAATGTTACACTTTTCGGTTCGGAAAGTAATCGCTTGGATTTAAGAGGTCAATTGAACCGTCCGCAAGAAGTTACATCGGCAGGACGTGTCCGCTTTTCTAAAATTTACTGGGGGACGAAACGCTTCAAACGTTGACAAGTACCAAAACAGTTGTAGTAGGTTCGAGTTAAAAAGGCTAATCTTCCTGAAGCTCAAGTTCTGAAATCGAGTTTTCAAGCTTAAAGTCTTCTGTACCACAATGTCGGCGACACACGGACATGCACACGTGTGTGTCTAACGAACGTTTGTTGTGAAAAAATCCAAATTATGGTGTAATGCGAGGCTTCAGTCTATAACCGTGACGTAATTCAGATTTGCGCTCGTCGTTCTTCGTTATTACTGGGTATTTTGACCCTTGAAGATGGAATCGATGCGCTGTGCCGCAACGTCGGTGACAAACCAACCTACTTCCCACTACAACAAACATCACCTAGCGTCTTGACGACGACATTTCGGGATGTATGAAAACAAATTTTGTAAGCAATCGTGATTTTCAGAAGTCGTGTGTCATTTACAGAAACAGCCGATTTACAAAACTAATTTATTTACTAGTAGCTCCCTGTCTGTAGTCATTTGCTTAACAAGGTCCCTTCTCTAAGAACACGCTGAGATGGCTCGTAAGCAGACGCCAGTCTGTAGCCTAAACAGGCAAGCTGAGCAGTTATAATTGGCCCGTTAATGTAAAGACAAAGCAATTATGAAACTACAAAATGAGCTCTCTGGAAGAGAGAACTTATTGTTATTCCAACAATATTATCGGAATATGAAAAGAGAAATATCTAAATATTTGTTATTTGTAATAAGACAAAAGGGCACTTGCAAATTCAGCTGATGTCAAGTAATTACTATCGGCAGCTTTTTTTTTTGTAAAGGAGTGGGTAGTGGTATGTCTTTCTGTCAAGAAGTGAGCACCGATACCATTTTTCCTATCTAGGAATGAGTACCGACATCTTTTTTCTGTCAAGTAGTGAGTATTGACACCATTTTTCTGTCTAGAGTAAGTACTAGCACATACTGTTTTGCCCAGGAGTGAGTATCGCCATAATTTTCGCGTCAAAGAGTGAGTACCAAAACCATTTTTTCTGTCAAGGGGTGAGTACTGGCACATTTTTTAAATCGTTATATATATGGGCCGGGTAGCTCAGTCGGTATAGCGACTGAGCTACGGGCTGGAAGGTCCGGGATCGAATCTCGGTGGGGATGAGATTTTCTACTCGTCCAGACCGGCCCTGGGGTCCACCCTGCCTCCTGTAAAATGAGTACCGGGTCTTTCCCGGGGGTAAAATGCAGCCGGGGCGTGCTGCTGACCACTCACCCCCTTCTAGTGCCACAGTCATGGAAGAGTAGAGCTATACCTCTACCCACCCTCTGGGCCACACCGGGCCTGTAACGGGATCACTTTACCTTTCATATATATATATATATATATACACACACACACAATTCACACACACATTCGTACCTTAAGTAGGACCCGAACCTCCGACACGGCAAGCAGAGACACGAAACACTACACCCTGTCACACCTAATGTTTCATATTACGCCTAAACAGGCAGGAGGAGGCTAACGTAGCCAATATGGCCGGAGTGGCGTCCAGACAGAATCACTTGCTGCGGCGTCTTTCCGTCGTAGTCACAGAAGAACTGCCATAAATCACAGCGGAACCGTGCTGCAACATTTGCCTTACCGGGCCGATATCAATTTCCATTCCATCACTCGGCTAGAAGAAGAAGTCAACATAAATCAATCCTCTTCCCCTGACTTTTTTAGACGGGCCAGCAGCGCCGACTGCGGGGGGGGAGTCAATTAGGAAGCTCCGAAGTTCGAATAATTCATACATCAGCGAGCGAAATCACAAGTCTTTCTCGAAAGAATGGAAGGAAGAATCAAACAGCCCCCGTCCTTACATCTCTTTTTTACATAATCTCAGATTATAATTTTTCTCTCGTAACAACAGTCATTAGAGCTCGTATCTCTGACTGTATCACTGACAACAATACAAAGCCTTGTTCAGAATGTAAGAATCTGAGTGCGTTATTAGTGACGGCTTTGCATTTCGTTGGTGTTCTTGGCTGGTGGTGGGGCTAGGTATTGATTGCAACAACACACACACACACATCGCTTACAGGTCGGAAGTGAACGGACGTACGAAGCAAACTCGACGAAGCGGAATGCTGGATGATGAGGCCAGCAGTCTCTCCCTCTGATAACACTGATTTCTTTGTTTTCACATCCTTTTAGCTTTTTATATCTTTTGTCCCTACGTTCATTGCTCTTTTTATACGTTTCACCACGAACGGCATAAAATGACAATGTGGAAATTGCCTCCCCCCTACAACCGAATTAGATTAAAGTTAGGTTTGGTGCATCAACAAATGAAGAACAGACTGAACCCAGCAAGCGTCTACCATCATTCAGTACAGAGACTTCCGTCCTCGCGTTTATTCTCCACAAGCATGAGGATTAAAACAATGTGAATTATAATTGTGCCTTTTGTTGCATATAGATGTAAAAATTGGTCTGTTACGTTGACGGAAGAATGTAGGCTGAGGGCTTTTGAAAACAGAGAACTAAGGAAAATATTTGGGCCTAAGAAGGCGGTGGTAAAAGCACGTTTGGGGAGCGTGCAAAACGGAGACCCTCATGATTGCTGCTGCTCACAAAGTATTATCCGAGTGACCAAATCAAGATGAATGAGATGGGCAGAACATGCGGGAAGTATGGGGAAAAGAGCAGATCCATAGAGATTTCTGGTGGGAAAGCCTGAGCGCAAGAGACCACTTGGAAAACCTAGAGGTAGATGGGAGGAAAATGTCAAAACAAGTCTTAAAGAAACTAGTGGAGAGGATGTGGAATACGTGTTTTAGGAAAGGGGCAGCTGGCGCGTTCTTGTGAACACGGTAATGAATCTTCGGGTTCCATCAAATAAGGTAAATTTCAAAACTAGCTAAGGAAATGCTAGTTCGTAAAAGCACGCAGCATCATGCAGGTAATTAGTCGGTCAATTAGATTGTTAGTCAGTCAGCCAGTCCGTTAGTTAATTAGTTAGTTAGTCAGTTTGGTGTGCCAGCGTTGCTCTAGAGTCTCCATTAGGAACGTCCAAAGAATCACGAAATACTGTAACTGAAAGGGACACATTAGGTATTTCGGGTCCGTTTATCGCTAAAGCCTTCCTTACGAAACTTTGAAAGACGACATAGAGTCGAGTTGGAATGTCCGTTTCACTGCCAAGTCCTCAGCTCTGCTCTACAGCGGACTGTCCACGTCATTGCGTTACGGGGAAACCTGCAGGCCTAGGCACTGAGCGGTGTGCGTGCACTTGGCAACAGGCGGAAGGAAAGGAAGCAGACGGCATTTCTCTGTAAAATTAACTTCCAAGGACTGACAAATTTTCGACTTAAGCTGGAGTGCCATGAATCACTTGTGCTAACTGACGCTCACTAATAGAAGCCGAGGGAAGATGCGGTAGTTGAATCACGACCTACAAACTACGAGGCTTCAAGCCATTATAGACCCCATAACTCATGGTAGCTACAGGACGTTCGCCTTCCTTGTAGTAACATGCCGATAGTTCCTACAGTGGCAAGGGAAATCCCCCAAGCAGAGCTTATCTTTCTTGAAACATAAAGAAGAAATTTCAACCACCTACACTGGAGTAGGGTCCTACTTGCACTGTATGCTAACTTAGCATTGTCAGACACATCCATGTTCTTTATGAATCCGAACATTCAGACCTTTCTGGTGAGATGCCGGCGGCTAGCCAGTCCGAGTGGGATCTGTGGTGAACAAAGTGGCAATTGGGCAGATTTTCTCCGCGTACTTCTCTCTTTCCTTTTCCGTATCAGCCCACCAACGCTCCATATCACGAATGGGCAGACTTTCCAAAACTCTAGGAGCCAGTTCAACATTCTAGGCGCCAGTCGGGTGTGACATGAGACAAGTTCCATACCGAGGGCCCACAAATTTTTGGCGCCACCGTATAAAATTTAGTCGCCATGGCTAGTAGGCGACAGGGATTTGTGGACCCCTACTCCGTACTCATAGCCGGTCCCAGTGGTCGCGCGGTCTAATGCGTAGGTCTGCGGCCGCTTGCCAGCTGAGACTGTGGGTTCGAATCTCACCGGGAGCATGGATGTTTGTCTGTTGTGAGCGTTGTCAGGTAGAGGTCTCTGCGACACTCGTCCAGAGGAGTCCTACTGACTGTGTTGCGTCGTTGTGTGTGATCTAGAAACCTCGTGAATGAGGAGGCCATGGCCCAGTGGGGGCTGTCGCGCCAAAAACAAACAAGCAGACTCCATGCTCATCCATTAATCTATCATCAACGCTACACAAACTTCACACTTGGCAATGTCGTTAAACAACACAACTGTTTGTCATCTGAATGTTCATTGTCGTTTTCAAAACAGCCCGCCATGGTTCCTATCATAAGCCTAAGTCACATTGGCACATCTTAAAGATCGATTTGAATATTGTCTGTCCATCTACACCTGCGTATTCCAAGTAATATCGTACCTACGAATTATTTTCAGTACATTATAAGCTTTCTCACCTATGACACAGTTGCGGGCACACAGTAACATATACCAAGGGCACCGAAAGAACCTTCTACAGTGCTGTGTTTTACGCTGTTGAATATAATTAAAATAATTCCATATTATAGTATTTCTTTAAAATTGATTTTAACATCACCCTTCCACCTAAACCTAATTATTCCCAGCGGTCTCATTCCGTCACGTTTCCCAACCAAAACCCTATATGACCCCCCCCCTCTTCCCCCATACGTGCCACATGCCTTACCCATCCCACTCTTCTTGATTTAATCACCCAAATTACATTTGGTGATCAGTACAGATTATGCAGCTCCTCGCTGTGCAGTCTTCTCCACCCCCCCCCCTCCGGGTAACTCTTTCCTCTTAGGTCCAAATGTATTCCTCAGCGCCCTATTCTCGAACACCCTTAGCCTAACTATATTATTCATTCAGTGCAGTGAGATTATGTTTCTTTCGAAAAAATACAATATACGTAGAGACGAAATTGCTCAATCATTCCTAAATTTTTCGACAGCCACCCGCCATTACAAGGAAGTATGCACACCAGTAAGCTTAAAATAATGAAATGTGATATAAAGACACCTACACACAACACTCTCCCCTGTGGCGCTGCGGCCCAACGCGGGCCATGGCCTCCTCATTCACGAGGTTTCTAGATCACACACAACAACGACGCATCACAGTCGGTAGGACTCCTCTGGACGAGTGATCAGCTCGTCGCAGAGACCTCTATCTGACAACACACGACACATCCATGCCCCCGGTGGGATTCGAACCCACGATCTCAGCAGGCGAGCGGCCACAGACCAACGCCTTAGACCGCGCGGCCACTGGGACCGGCTACACACAATACTACACTACATAATACAGAGACTAGGCCCACTGCGGGTGAAGAAAACTGCTACACGTTTGTAGACTACTGAGTTATTAATAGCAACACTTCAAGCACATAGGAATTTTAATTATGCACACTTCATGATGCTATTTTGTAGATCCCACAAATAAAATTCTAAAATCTTATATGATAAAATGAATATCAGTGATGTATTGTTATCGCATTTTGTTTTAAATATATTGGCGTGTATAATCCCTGATGATGGTGGGGGACCGTCGAAACATGTAGGAGGGACTAAAAAATTGTGTCCTATGTACATTGCACATGGAAAGATTCCTCTGTGTTTTTTTTTAAGATGTACCCCCAACCTCTGCCCTTCGGTCAATCTGAGAGACCAAGTTACACACTCACACAACAACACAACGGGCAAATTTATAGTTCTGTATATTTTATGATTTATATTTCTGAAGGGAAAACAGGAAGATAAAAGATTCTGGACCGAATGGTAGAAAGTGGAATGGGGTTACATATTGCTCTACACATACAACGCCTCACACAGACAGAAACGTATCTGATATGGGCCTACACGGAAACTGGTTCCTTTTCTGTACCCAGGCGATGAGAGTTCATTAAACTAACAAATTTTCGATAATCTTTATTTTCGTGTTAAGTGGCAACGGTTGGAATCAACAAATAAAAAGTTATGCCTAATAAAAATCTGTCATTAAATCTACAATAAATCCCTTGAAGAAGGAAGTACAGAACAGTTCCGAAAAGTTGTACGTATCAATTACAACTCAGGCAATGGAGAGTGTTCGACATGAAAGGCAATGGGTCTTATCAATAAACTATTGTCCAAATAATAATGAATAAACTATTGTCCAAGTCCTTCACAACGTTTAATAGCCGGTCGTAAATATTCGTTACAAAACAATTTGCATTTCATACTTTCCAAAACTGCTATAAGTGATTCAGTTTCTTCGTCCATACCAGCAGGCAGTTCTGCTTATCACTTTAAGAACACAACGTGTTCTTTTTGCTATAATAATTTATACAGCCTAGCATTAAACAAAAATTTTCAATTACACCAATTACTTCTTCATTAGACAAAACGCCACTACACAGAGATTGACAGACTGCCATAGCGATGCATGATTGAACACCTTCTTCCTCTAATTAGTACTTTTAGCTACGTGTCTGGTGTAATCCCCAATTACCTCAATTAATTTAGCCCACAATACTGACGGCACAATTAAAACTGAATCACTCGCTACCAAACTAATCACTCTACTGCAGGAAGCCGTTTGGGAGTAGGTTTATGAGTAGCAACTGTCGGAGAAGTATGAGTATCAACTGTCGGAGAAGTACGAGAAGCAACTCTCGGAGAAGCATGGTCCACTGACACGTAATTAAATTTCACATTTGCATGAAAGAGGAAGCCCTACAGAGATAAAGATTTTATTTCCCAATTTTATATTCTTGGTGAAACGCAGTGTTTACGAAATACTGTGATATGTATGAGCATACTTATATTTGTTCTTAAAAGATATAGACTTAACGGATCATTATGTCGTCTGTGTGTGAGCTTGAGTGTGGGAAAGTGATTCATTATGTGTGTATGTGTGTGGGGGTGGGGGGGATACGGGTCGGTATGCGGGTGGAATGTGAGTATGTGTGATGTCAGTACATCTGAGTGTGAGTATGCGTGTGTGAATGACGGTATGTTTGTGTGTGTGTGTGTGTGAATGTGTCAGTATGTGTGGGTGTGTGGGGATAAGAGTCAGTATGCGTGTGGGAATGTGAGTATGTGTGATGTCAGTATATGTGAGTGTGAATGACGGTATGTGTGTGTATGTGTGTGAATGTAAGT
>Ga0123354_10010532_pt1 | contig 14252 bp, 14 predicted proteins | sample TergutLab28metaG_2_FD_97872 | JGI IMG/M metagenome (GOLD analysis project Ga0123354, IMG submission 97872) | Labiotermes labralis P4 segment gut microbial communities from Petit-Saut dam, French Guiana - Lab288 P4 | ecosystem: Host-associated > Arthropoda: Insects > Digestive system > Gut ... | reverse complement strand
CATTTCAATGTTCGAACTGTTTTCTGCCGCCCTTACAGTTTCGTTTCTGATGGCTAATATTGAATCATCAGCCAATGCTACTGCTTTAGAACTTTTCGTAAATTGAATGTTCAGTAGGGAATTCTATTGAATATTCCAGTACCCTGATCGCAAATGGATAAATGTGGGGACCATTTGGTGACCTGTTATGGTACGTGTCGAGGGCTAAGGAGGAAGGAAACCTTTAATATTGGATTAACTCACTATAATAACTCATTAATAATAAACAAAATAATCTGGCAACATAAAGTATATATATTCTCTTAACATGCATAAATTAATAAACAACAAACATAATAGATTTGTTACTAAACCCTTATTTACCTAACACCCATCTGTTTGAAACAATATAAAAATCTACCTTGGCTGAGAGTGAAAAATCTTTATTTAAAAAGGTAACAACTGCTGCTAATATTTTCAGCCAGTCCACTCCAAGCCTCCTACCTGGTTCACAGCACAAGCCCTGGCAGGATTTCCCGTAGTTCTTACGTCGTCATTACAATCTCACAAAGAAGAAGAGAATCACACAAAACTCTCTCCCAAGGGAATTTAACATTTCTTATTTCCGTGTGGTCATAAAATATAGACCTTCCCCCTTTTTAGAAAAATATCATCCATTGGTGGATCACACCCTTCTTAACAAAGTACCTGGACTAACGAAATAACCGATTGATATTTCATTATTTACATCATATCTCGGACGAGCGTCCTGTTAATCCTTATTTAGACATATTTACTAGCTCGTTTCGGGGATTTATTGGAATTTACACGGATATACAATAAACCACTTTGTGGCTGGTAGAGTTACGAAATTATAGCTGTGGTGAACTGCACTCAAATGCATTCTAATCATAATCAGGAAGTGCTCGTACCACAGCTTCCGTTTGACTCCACGTGTACAAGTGACAAAGTATTGCCTTCAAGAATTAACTATATCCATCGTATAATTTATTCAAACTGTTCGTAATATAAATGGAAAACATAAGTATTACCAAAAAAATGAAAAAGAAAAGAAACTTGTAAATAACAATATACCTACAAATGCGCTTCCATAACAGACTATTCTGTGTATGCTGATATTGTTGGATGAGACGACTGCAGTCCATTGGCTGAAGAAACAATTAGATTGATTTTAAAGTTTTTTTGGGGCATTTGAAATCTTTGAGTCCTTTTCAGATATAGGGGCAACAGGCCGAATCAAAACACAGTTGAGGTCAAGGTAAATTAAGACCGCGTTTTCTCCTGCTGCCAGACATTCCTCTACAAATTCCTTCATAGGCGTTGCTGCGACTGAGGTACTTTTTGAGGTGTGAAGCCGTACTGATTTTTGTTCATGACGTCGCGGGGTAAAATATGGTCGTGAATTCTATTTATAAGCAGTATCTCTAAGACTCTCCCTCCTGTATTAAGAAAAATTATGCTGCCGAATTTGGGAATTTCGTCGCTGGTTTCTTCCCTGCATTCACACGGAGTAGAAGCCTGGCAGATTTCCATCTCTTTGAAAAGACTCCTTTTCGAGAGCAGGTGTTGTACTTGGCAGTTTTATATTGTGGGAACATAACGAAGGCATTTCCGAACACTTCGCCGGTTATACCGTCTTCCCCGACGCAAAATTTTATTCATGCTTGCAAACTACTTTCTTGGTTTCCTCGACTGTGATGACTTTATCGTCCCCTGAGTCTGCAGATTCTAGTGTATGTATGTGTGTACGTATGTATGTATTATGTATGTATGTATGTTTGTATGTATATATTTGTATGCATATATGTCAGTAATATATATGTGTTTATGTATGTATGCAAGTTTGTATGTATGTACGTAAATATGTAGGTATGTATGAATGTAGGCAAGTAAGTATTTATATATGTACTTATGTAGGTATATATGTATTATTAATACATATTATTAAGCATGCTCCATCACCCAGAATCAATACTGCTCTAGGCGTCCGACACTAATTTCCTTTACAATATATAACCACTGATTGTTGTGTCTTAGAATTTTGTAGTTACACTTTCAACAATAAATTTTGCCTAAATCTACTAAGTTTGAGAATTTCATGAATGATTTTATAGTTTGGTTACTAGTCCGTGTTAGCTTATTTGGCCAGATTCCATGTGGAAATGTATCCTTCTCGAATCTTCCCCCTTGTTTTTGAAGAAGCGTACATTGATACATCAAGTGGTCGGTAAACTGATCCCCCTGTTTCAAGGATATTTTTCACTTCCTTACAATTTGTATTGGTGTGGATAGATTGTGTTTTACTGTGTCCTCAAAGTATAGCCGTGAAAATTGTGGTTATGACAATATTCGATTTTGGTCTCTCTGTGACTTTTGGGTAGAAATTTTTGTTAGATCTGCCTTAGGGCTCTCCTCCCAGTTTTGTAGCCATTTTACCTTGGAATCTAATTCTAGGTCACGGAAAAGCCTGCTCAATATAATTGTACTGAAGAATGTCTTATTTTCGTCCGCGCCAGTCTTTTTCCAGTCGATATTCCAGTTCGTTTCCAAGAATAATTGCATGGGACTTAAACCATACAAACGTAACTGCCCAGATCGATCTCTCCATTTTCGATAAACACTCCCTTATATCTTCGATTAGATAGCTGTGGTTGTTCACATTTTGACTGATTCCAGGAAAGTTTTGCTGTCCGTGATTATTGCTACAGCGCGTGGGCTATTTTTCTCGATGTATGCCTCATCTAAAGCTTCTAGAGGAGTGGTTATCTCTAGTTCCTCCGCCTGATTATTGGAACATCTTTATCCGGCCTGTATTTTATTACTGTAACAAGTCCCTTTCCTCAGGACATCGCAACCGCCGCCCGGACCATTTTGTTTTCTGCTCCCTTTCAGTGTACATCTGTATGGTTTCGTTTCCATATTCCTTCTCCACTATGAATGAGGCCACTTCAGCAGCTATTGGTCAATATTACGTTCCACTTCCAGGTCAATTGATTGAGTTATTGTTCCTTTTCCTTTTCTAAGAAAGTACTTTTTAACAGATATTTCCGATCTATTATTGATAGGGGACGTTCCAGTGAGAATGGAGATTTCTTCACTCGATGTAGTGCGGAAAGCTTTGGTTACTTTGTGTTCATTAGCATTGTATCCTTACATATTTTATCCTGTCGTATTCAAACCGCATAGTCTCTGCCCATACTGGCGCACCGTAATATAGGATGGGCTAAACCGCTCCTTTGTGTATATTCTGCAGCGCTTTGTTTTGTTGATTTCGATTGACTGTATATATGTTTGCTAATTCTTCGGCTGCATAGCTAATGTGTTTGCTGAAATTAAATTTGTCGTCTACAAAAATTCTTGAGTACTTAAAGTTGATACCTATTTTAACGGTTTATTATTTAAATGTATGTTAGTTTCTTTGCTTTCCTTTTCCTTCTTCCTTGATATTATAAAAAAAATAGAACTCTCTCCAAAGATGTAAATTTTTTATTCCTAGACCAAAATGTACTTTTGTTCATTTCAATGATCTAAATGCTCCTGCCGCCCCTCTCTTTTCGTTTCTGATCCAAAATATTAAATCATCAGCTAATGCTAATTCTTTATAACTTATCGTAAACTGAAAATTCAGTAGAGAATTGTGTAGAATATACAAGTACCCGCACCAGGACGCTTGTGGGAACATTTTGGAGACTGTTTTCTCTATGAAGATTTTGTTTGAAGAAAGGACTGCAGTTCGTTGGCAGAAGTACCTGTTAGATTTTAATGGATTTTTGGGGCAGTTGTAAGCTTTGAGTCCACTTAAGATGTGGAGCCAACAGTGCGCTTCAAAGGCACATTTGAAATCCAGGCTTATTAAGAATGTGTTTCCTCCTGCTGTCAGAATATCTTCTAAAAATTCATTCAGAGACATGTCTGCGTCTGAGGTACTCCTTTGGGGCGTGAAGCAATAATGCTTTTTGTTCATGATGTCGAGGGGAAAAGCATGTTGGTTAATTCAATTTATATGCAGATTCTCTAAAACTTCCCATCCTGTGTAGAGAAGAAATGTAGGAAGGAATTTGGAGACTTCTTCTTTCATTTTTTTTCCTGGAACAACAATGGCTATCTGCTTGGAAGTTTTCCAACTCTTTGGGAAGACTTCCTTTCAAAAGCAGGCGTTGCATATGGCACTTATATATTTCGGAAAGTTATCGAAGGCATTTTCCAATAATTCGTTGTTTCTAAATTCTTCCGACGGCGCTTCCTTTTATTCATAATTGCAAATACTTTCCTGGTTACCTCGAATTTGATACTTTATCGTTCTTTGTGACTGCAGGTTCTGGAGTATGTATGAATGTATGTACATATGTATGTATGTATGCATATATGTATGTATTTATATATGTATGTATTTTTGTATGTATGTATGCATTCATATATGCACGCATGTATGTATGTATGTACGTATTTATGTATATATATATATATGTTTGAATGTATGTACGTATGTGTATATTTATGTATGTATGTTTGTGTGTATGTATGTATGTATGTATGATTGCATTATTATTTATTATTAAGCGTGCACCATCACTCGGAAATGACAATTATGTGACTATTTATTGTTACTTTTTTATGGGTAGAAGATGCAGATTCCGCCTCTGCTCTAGGCGTCGGATACTGCATTACTTTGCAATGTATAACCTTTGATTAATGTCCCTTAGCAGTTTGTAGTTACACTTACATCACTATATTTTTTCACATTCTGTTGAGTTTGTAAATTCCATAAAAGATTTTCAATGTATGGTTGTTAGTTCCTGTTTGCTTATTGGCCAGTTTCCATTTCAAAATGTAACCATCCCGATTCTTCAATTTTTTTGTTGAAGAAGTGTGCATTGATATATTACGTGGTCGGTAGTCTTAACCCCCTTGTTGCAAGGACATGTTGCACATTCCAATAATTTGAATCGGTGTAGATAGTCTCTGGATTTTACTTTTTCCTGAAAGCTAAGCTGTGATTTTGAGGTTAAGGAAAATTTCGATTAGAGTCAATGTGTGATGTTTGGGTAGAATTATTTCGTTAGGCCTGTTTTACGGCTTTTCTCCAAGTTTTGTTGCATTTAACTTGGATTCTTTTTCTATCTCTCGGAACAGATTTCTCAAAATAAATCTGCAGTATTATGTTGTAATATCATCGCCCCGCGCCTTATTTTTGGCCAGTTAATTAGTCAGTTCGTTTCAAAAATTCACTGCACGGAACATAAACCATACAAACCTAACAGCCCATTTCGATATCGCCAATTTCAATAGTGTCTCCCATATATCTTCGAATATATATAGCTGTGTTAATTCACATTCTTGAATGATGTCAGGGAAATTTTGTTGTACGTAATTAATGCTGGAATGAGTGATATATTATTCTGGATGTCTGTCTGTTCTAAAGCTTCTAGAGAAGTCGCTATCGCTAGTTTCACCACCTGAATATTGGAGCCAAATTTACCCGTCCTGTATTTTACTTTTGTAACAAGATCTTTTCCTGAGAACATTGACAATCCTTCTCCGACCTCTTGTTCTTTTCTGCTCCCATCAGTGGGTTTATGGCTTCGTTTCCACATTCCTTCCCACTTTTTCCAGCGAGAATTCAGTGAGCTTCACTCGATGTGGTGCGGAATGCTTTGGCTAAATTTAGGTTACTTAGACTTTGCAACCTCACATATTTTATCCTGTCGTATTAAAAAATCATAGCCTCTGTCCATACCGACGAAAAGTAGAATAGGAGGGGTAAACCCGCCCCTTTGTAAGTAGTCTGCAGCGCTTTGTGGTTTAATTCCCATGTAACTTTAGTTGATTTGTATAAGCTGTGTATAAGTTTGCTACTTCTTTCAGCTGAAGGACTAATGTGTTCGTTGAAATTAAATTTTTCCTCTATTACAAATCCGAATTACTTTATCATTGATCCATGTTGTAAGGTTAATTTGTAAAATATATATTGATTTCCTTGCTTTACTTTGTCTAATTTCTTGATAATATTATAACGCAGGATTTGTCTTCATTGAATTAATTTTGTTATTCATAAACAAACTTTAAATCTGTTCATTTCAATATTCAAAATGTTTTATCCCGCCCTTATAGTTTCGTTTATGATGGCTAAAATTAAATCATCAGCGAATGCTACTGCTTCAGAACTTTCGAAATTTAAATTTTCTGTAAAGAATTTTATAGTAATTTTCAGTAACCTGTCCCGCAGCTGGATACATGTGGGGACACTTTGGTGTCTGTTCTGCGTATGCAGAAAATGTTAGATGAGAGGACTGCAGTCCGAAGACCGAAGAAGCTGTTAGACAGTTTATAAAATTTTGGGGAGCTGTTGTAATCTTTGGGTAAATTTAAGATATTGGGCCACCTGTCCACATCAAAGGTACATTTGTCGTCAAGGTTTATTAAGACTGTGATAATTCCTGCCGCCAGATATTCCTCTAAATATTCCTTCACACCTACTATTTCGACTCAGTTACTATTTTGAGGCGTGAAACCATACTGATTTTTGTTCATGATGTCGCAGGGAAAACGTTGTGTTTAAATCTATTTAAAGCAGTTCCTCTAACACCTTCCTTCTTGTGTTGAGAAGACATAAAGGGCGGAATTTGGAAGTAATTTCGCTGTTTTCCTTCCCTGTTTTCACAATGGGTATAAGCTTGGCATTTTTCCATATTATTGGGTAGATACCTTTTCGAAGTCTGGCGTTCTATATGGCAGTTATATATTTGGGAATGATATCGAAGGCACGTTCGAACACTTCGCCAGTAATAGCGTCTCCCACGGCGCGTAATTTTTATTCATGTTTGCAAATACATTCCTGCTTTCTTCGACTGAGAAGCCTTTATTGTCCTATGTGTCTGCAGGTTCTAGAGTCTTTATGTATGTATGTACGTATGTATGTATTTATGAATGTATGTATGTATTTACAAATGTATGTAAGTATGTGTTTAATTTATTTATTATTAAGCATGCTCCATCACCCGGAATTGATACTACATATATTAATATGAATATTTTTTTAATGGTTAATTGTAGATGGTGTAGGGTCTTTCTCTGCTCTAAACTGGGGAAACTTTATTCCCATTACAATGTATACCTTTCGATTGATGTCTCTTAACACTGTGTTATATCTTCACCCCTAGAGTTTGTTCTTGACTATTGATTTTGTGAATATCACAAATGATTTTAGAATTTTTTTATTAGTTCGTGTTTGCTTATTGGATAGATTCCATGTTGAAATGCGTGTGTCGTGTCTCCCTCTCTGTTGTTGAAGAAGGTCGCAATTATATATCAAGTGGCCGGCAGGCTTATCCCCCTTGCTGCAAGGGCACATAATATTATCCCATTATTTGAATTGGTATAGATTGGATCTGGATTTACCGTGTCCTGAAAACAATAGCTGTGGTGTTTGAGGTTATGTCTATTTTCGTTTTAAGTCTTTCTGAGATATTTGTGTTGAATTGTTTTGCTAGGGCTGCTTTAGGTCTTTCCTCGTAGTTTTGTTTTCATTTTAGCTTAGATTCTTCTTCTAGTTCCTGGAAGAGCGTGCTCAAATGTATTCTGCTGAAGGAAGTTTTCTTATATTTGTCCGCGTCGCTCTTTTGACAAGTTCGTTTCCAAAAAAAACCCTGCATGAGTCTAGACCCATACAAATGTAACTGCCCAGTTGGAACTCTTTAATTTATATAGGCTATCACATATACCTTCGCTTAGATAGCTGTGGTTATTCACATTCTTGATTGATTGCAGGGAACTTTTGCTGTCAGTCATTATTCCTGCAGTGCGTGGTCTATTTTTCTCGATGTATGTCTTTCTATTGCTTCTAGAGACTTGGTTATCGCTAGTTTCTCTGACTGATTATTGGAGCAACTGTTATCCAGCCTGTATTTTTGTTGTAACAAGTTCGTTTCACGAGAACATCGAAACTCTTGCCCCGAACAATTTTTCGTTTGTGCTCCCATTGCATATTCCTTCCGTACCATAAATGCGGCCACTTCAGCAGAATTGGCCAATTATTCGGTTCCACTTCCAGGTCAAATGATTGAGATAGTGTTCCTTTTCCTTTTCTAAGAATGTACTGTTAAACAGACTCTTCCTTCCTAATAATGATTGTAGTCGTTCGGGAGAGATTACAGGGTCTTTCTCTCGATGTAGTGCGGAATGCTTGGCTATTTTAATGTAAATTAGACTTTTTAAGTTACACAATTAATACTCATGTATTCAAACCTCATAGCCTCTACCCACACTGGCGCACCGAGGATTAGGAGATATAGAACCGCCCTTTTTATATATATGGCATCTCTTTGTGTTTTAGTCACAATGTCAGTTTAGCTGATTTGGATAGGCTGTGTATAAGTTTGCTATTTCTTTCAGTTGCATAGCAAATGTGTCGTCTGTTAAAATTCCTAAGTTATTTACCGTTGATACCTTGTGTAAGTTTCATTCTTAAAATATATGTTGATTTCTTAGCTTTCCTTTATTATCCTACTTGATATTATCAAAATTCTGGGCTTGTCTTCATTGAACTAAATTCGTTATTCCTACACGAAGCTGTAAATCTGTACATTTTATTTTGCGAAATGTTTTCTGCCGGCGATATAGTTTCTTTTCTGATGGCTAATAATAAATCATCAGTGAATGCAACTGCTTTAGAACATTCGTAAATTAAATGTTTTCTAGAGAATTGTTGAGAAATTTTCAGTATCCTGGCCCGTAGCAGGGTCGTTGTGGGGAAACTTTGTTGACTGTTCTGTGTATGATGATATTGTTAGATGAGAAGACTGCAGTCCATTGGACGAAGTAGCTTTTAGAAAATTTAGAAATGTTTGGAGGCAGTTGTAAGCTTTGAGTCAGTTTAAGTTGCTGGGCCACAAGGCCGTATCAAAGATGCCCTTGACGTCAAGGCTTATTAATTCTGTGACATCTACTCCTGCCAGATTTTCCTGTAAGTATTCCTTTAGGGCAATTATTTTGCGTGAGTTAATTTTGAGGCGTGAAGCCACACTGGTTTTTTGTTCATGATGTCGCGGGGAAAATATGGTGTTTAATTCTATTTATAAGCAGTATCTCTAACGCATTTTCTCCTGTGTTGGGAAGACATAAAGAGCGGAAATCGGAAATTTCTTCGGTTTTTCCTTGCCCTGCTTTCGAAATGGTTAACAGCTTGGCAGTTTTCCATAACTTTAGATAGACTTTTTTTGGAAAGAACGCGTTGTAGATGGCAGTTATATATTTGGGAATGATATCGAAGGTATGTTCGAACATTTCGCCGATAATACCATCTTCCACGGCGCTTTATTTTTATTCATGCTTGCAGCAACTCTCCTGCTTTCCTCGACTCAGAAGCATTAATCGTCCTCTGTTTCTGCAAGTTCTAGAGTCTGTTTGTATTTATGTATGTATGTGTGTCTGTAGGTATGTATGTTTGTGTGTATTATGTTCGTATATATGCGTGTATGTAAATATGTTTTTGTGAATGTATTTATGAACGTTTTTATAAATGTATGTTTGCATGGGTGTATGGAAGAATAATGTATGTATGTAAGTGTGAATGTATGTATGTATATATGTGTGTTTGTATGTATGTATGTTTGTTTGTATGTAAATATGTATTATGTTTGTATGTATGTATGTATGTATATATTAAGTAGGAATTATGTGTGTATGTAGGTGTGTGTGTGTGTGTGTGTGTGTGTAAGCATGTATTTACGTAGAAATTATGTGTGTATTTAGGTGTTTATGTGTATGTATTTTTTTTATAAAGTATTTCCATCGCCCTAACTGATACTACATTCTACAATGCGGCCGTCTATTTGTTCTTGGTTATAATTTGAGGAAAAAGGTTCTGCCTGAGTTCTCGGCGTTGGACACTTCATTCCCTTTATATTGTATAATCATCGATTGATGTCTCAGAGCGATTTTTAATTCCAACTTCACAAATATAGTTTGTTATAATCTATTGATTTAATGAATTTCATAAGTGATATTAGATATTTGGTTATTAGTTTGTTTTTTAATATTGTGCAGATTTCTTTTCGAATATGTCCTAATTGTTTGTTCCCCTTTGATGATAAAGAAGACCGCAATAATTTAACAAATAATCTGTAGCCTGATCCCGCTTGTTTAAAAAATATTTGGCACTATCCAAAAACGTTATTCGGTGTAGATAGGCTCCGGTTTCACCGTGTACTGAAAAGAGAGCTGTGAATTTTGAGGTTAGGACTCTATTCGATTTCAGTCTGTCTGTGACGTATTGGTAGAATTGTTTTTTACACGTGCCTTAGAGTTTCCCCAACAGTGTTGTTGCCATTTTAGTATGGATTTTCTTCTAGATCCCGGAAGAGAGTGGTCGAATTTATTCTGTTGAAGGATGTTGCATATCATTGCCCCGGGTCGCTGTTACGTTTATTTCGTTTCCAATAAACACTTGCCGGGTCTTGACCCATGGAAAATAACTGCCCACTTGGGTCTATATAATTTCTTTCGCATCTCCCATATAACTTCTATTATAGAGATGTGGTTGTTCATAATCTACATTGCGTCCAGGGAAATTTTGCTGTCCGTGATTATTCCTGCAGGGCGTGGTCTATTTTTCTCGATGTCTGTCTCTTATAACGCTTCTAGAGACTTGGCTATCGCTAGTTGCTACGCCTGATTATTAGAGCATCGCTTCTCCAGCCTGGATTTTTGTGTTTTAACAAGTTGTTTTCCTGAGAACTTCGCCACTCTTGCCCCGATCCTTTGTCCGTATCTGCTCCGTTCAATGTACATCTGTATGATTTGGTTCCCATATTCCTTCCCTACTATAAATGCGGCCACTTCAGTAGGATTTGACCAATGCTTAGGTTTCACTTAAGCTCAATTGAATATATGTATGTATACGTATATATATATATATATATATATGAATGTGTGTAAGTATATATGTATGCATGTTTATGTGTGTATTTGTATGTATTTAAGTATGTATGTATATACTTATGTATGTTTGTATGAATGAATGTATATATGTGCGTATTATGTATGTATATACGAATGTTTGTATGCTTGTATGTATATGTATATTTGTGTATGAATGTAGTAATGTATATATGTAGGTATGTTCTTATGTGTGTATGTATATATGTAATATTATTATTCATTATTAAGCATGCCCCATCATCCGGAATTCATACTACGTACAATAATGTGACTAATTATTGGTACTTGGTTATAAGTAGAGGATACAAGTATTGCCTCTGCTCTAGGCGTCGGACACTGCATTCCCTTTACAATATATAACCACTGATTGATGTGTCTTAGAATTTTTTTAGATACAAATTCAACAATATATTTTATCATTGTCTAATGAGTTTGTGAATTTCATGAATGATTTTAGAGTTTGGTTATTAGTCCATGTTTGCTTATTAGCCAGTTCCCAAGTGGCAATGTATTCTTCTGGACTCTTCCCCTTTGATGTTGAAGAAGAGTGCTTTAATATGTCATGCATTTCGTAGTTCAGTAACGCTTGTTGCAAGGATATTTTGCACATTCGTACAATTTGAATGGGTGTAGATACAATCGTAACCTCCCAGTTGGAACTCTACAATTTCGATAAACTCTCTCATTGACCTTCGTATAGATAGTTGTGGATGTTCATATTTTGACTGAGTCCAAGGAAATTTTAATATCTGTGATTATTGCTGCAGTGCGTGGTCAATTTTTACCGATGCCTATATTTCTAATGCTTCTAGACAAGTTGATGTCTCTAGTTCCTACGCCTGAGTATTTGCAAACATTTAACCCGCCTGGATTTTATTGTTGTATCAAGTTCGTTTCCTCAGGGCATCGCCACTTCCGCCCGGAAAACAATTAGTTTTCTGCCCTCCTTCGCTGTATATCTGTAAGGTTTTTTATTCCATATTTCTTCCCTCTTATAAATAAGGCCACTTCAAAAGGTTATGTCCAATTTTTGGGTTCCAAGTCCAGGTCAAATGCTTGAGTTTTGGTTACTTTGCTTTTCTAAGAAAGTACTGCTTAACAGCCTCTTCCGATCTAATAATGATAAGTGTCGTTCCAGGGAGAATACAGACTGCTTCACTCGATGTAGTACGGAATGCTTTGTCTAATTTTATATAAATTAGAATTTGTACCCTTACATAATTTGTCCTGTCGTATTCAAACCTCATAGTCTCTGCCCATACCGGCGCAACTTAAAGTAGGATAGGTTAAACCGCCCCTTTGTGTATAGTCTGCAGCGTTTTGTGGTTTAGTCCCCATGTCAGATTAGCTGATTTGAATTGGCTGTCTACAAGTACGCTAATTCTTTCGACTGCAAATCTTACGTGTTAGCAGGAATTAAATTTGTCTTCTATAACAATAATTGAGTTCTTCAAGATTGATAACTGTTGTAATGGTTTATTATTTAAATATAAGTTATTTTTTTCCTTTCCTTTTTCTTCCTTCTCGATATTATCGTAGAAGTAGAATTGCCTGCATTGAAATAAATAATTTATTCCTAAAACAAGATGTACTTTTGTTCATTTCAAAGTTCTAAATGCCTTCTGTCGCCCCAACCGTATCTTTTCTGATGCATAATATTAAATGATCAGCTAATGCTAATTATTTAGAACTTTTCGTAAATTGAACGTTGAGTAGAGAATTGTAGAGTGTATAAAATTACCTGTAGCAAGACGCTTGTGGGGAAATTTTGGAGATTGTTTCCTCTATGAAGTTTTTGATGAAATGAATGCATTTCGCTTGCAGAAGTACCTGTGAGATTATAATGATTTTTTGGGTAGTTGTAAGCTTTGAGTCCATTTAAAATATTGAGCCAACTTTCCGCTTCAAACTTTCTTCTAAAAATTCCTTCAAAGCCATAGCAACGTCTGAGTTATTCCTTTGGAGCCTGGAGCAATTGTGCTTTTGTTCATGATGTCGCCCGCAAAGCATGGTGGTTAATTCAATTTATATGCAGATTCTATAACACTTTCTATCCTGTTTTGAGAAGAATTAGAGGACGGAATTTGGAGATTTTGTCGCTGATTTTTTTCCCTGGAACAACAATGGTTATCTGCTTGGAAGTTTTCCATCCATTTGGGAAGACTTCTTTTCGATAGCAGGCGTTGCACATGCACTTATATATTTCGAAAAGATATCGAAGGCACTTTCCATTACTTCGCCGTGTATACATTCTTCTGCTGGGGCTTCCTTTTTATGTATAATTGCAAATACTTTCCTGGTTACCTCGAATTTGTTAATTAATCGTTCTCTGTGAATGCAGGTCCTAGAAAATGAATGTATGTATGTGTGTATGTATTTATGTACATATATATACATATTTATATATGCATGCATGCTTGTATATATGTATATTCGTAAATTTGAATGTATATATATATATATATATGTTTATGTGTACGTATGTTTGTATGTTTGTGTGTATGTATGTACGTATATTTTTTTACTTATTAGTAAGCATTCTCCATCACCCGGAAGTGGTACTACGTAATTTTATGTGCCGAATCATTGGTACATTTTTGTAGGTATCAGATGCTTGGTCTGCGTCTGCACAAGGCGTCAGACACTGCATTACCTTTGCGATGTATAACCACATATTGATGTCACTTAGCACTTTGTAGTTTCAACTACATCACCAAATTTTCATATTTTATTTATTTTGTGAATTTCTTATAGATTTTAGGTGTTTGTTTATTATTTCGACTTGGCTTACTGGCCACATTCCATTTTAAACGTATCCTTTCCGAGTTTTCCAGTTTGTTGTTGAAGAAGAGTGCATTGATATATCACGTGGTCCTTAGTCTATTCCCCCTTGCTACAAGGACATGTTATACATTCCAATAATTTGAATCGGTGTAGATAGGCTGTGGGTTCACCTTTTCCTGAAAGCGTAGCTTTGAATTTGTTTTTATACCAATTTTCGTTTTGAGACTGTCTGTGATATTTGTGTAGAATTATTTTATTAGGTCTGTTTTATGGCTTTTCTGCCAGTTTTGTTGCGTTTAACTCTGATTCTTCTTCTATCTCTCGGAATAGCCTGCTTGAAATTATTCTGCTGTATGATGATGTAATATGTTCGTCCCGAACCTCTGTTTTGTCCATTTAATCAGTCACTTCTTTTACAAGATACACTGCACGGGACTTAACCATACAAACCTAACAGCCCATTTCGATATCTCCAATTTCGATAGATTCTCCCATATATCTTCGATTATATAGCTGTAGTTGTTCACATT